>Ga0123352_10001136_pt1 | contig 34561 bp, 29 predicted proteins | sample TergutLab28metaG_FD_89700 | JGI IMG/M metagenome (GOLD analysis project Ga0123352, IMG submission 89700) | Labiotermes labralis P1 segment gut microbial communities from Petit-Saut dam, French Guiana - Lab288 P1 | ecosystem: Host-associated > Arthropoda: Insects > Digestive system > Gut ...
CTTTTGTTTTTTTTTTTTTTTTCTTTGTTTTTTTTTTTTTTTACTTTTTTTTTGTTTTTTCTTATTTTATTTTTTTTTTTTTTTTTTTTCTTTTAGAAAAAAAGTTGTGATAATTTTAAATAATTATTTTTTTTTTAATTTTTTTTTTTTTTTTTTTTGTATAATTGGGATTCTGTGTAAATAGAAGTTGTGTTCTTTAAGTTTTGGAATTGGGGTTCTAGGCCGAATTGGTTAGGGGAAAAAAACACTTCAATCTTGTGCTGTATGGTGTGACAACAGAGAGAACTTGGTTAACTTTACAGTACTGCAGGTTTACTTTTTGCAGAATTTTTTGAATGGATTTTGTTAAAGTTGCTAGTATATGTGGCCAGAGATGGTGCTGCCTTTCATGTACTGTGGTGCATGGGGTGAAGAGAAGTTTTTTTATGCTTCTAGAGGGTTGTGTTGGGTTAGTCATCAAATATTTTTCTTCCAGTTCTTGTACATTTCTCAAACCACTGGCTGCAAAGGTGGCCCTAGAAGTACATACACATTTCATTTAAGGACTGAAATGTCTGTCTTGGTGCCAGAATGTGCTTTTAATTTTGAAGGGTTCATATTTAAATCATGGCCAGGATACAGATGCACAAAGTTTTTTCATGGGTTTTCTGAATCACTCCTTGGAAGTGATGGGCAGGTATTGAGATACCTGTTTTTTTTTTTACGTGATTTCTAATTTATATTCACTGGTTATTGTAATGTTACTTACACCACTACACTTATCCTGTCAAATCCCATATAACGAGTATATAGCCTGTGCTTCTGAAAATGTTAAACCATTATTGGAAAATTAAAACTTCAGGATTTTTTGGCTGGTGTTGGAACAGTGCCAGTGTGATTCATATACATGTAACAGCATGTTTGAGCAGAGTATGTGAAGAGCCATCTGTATTAATTTTAAAGAATGCTGTAGATATGTATGATTCAAATGTGTCATCACAAATGTAGATAGGAAAGTTTGCTATGTAATTGATAGTGATAAAAGGGCTGGCCGTGCTGAAGTTAACCTTTTGGCGCTGGAATTATTTTTTTTTTTTAATTTTAGCACACCTGTATATAAAATGTGAATAATACAGGAACCAAACAAGTTAGAATTTTGAAACAAACTGCATTTTGAAGAGAAAAAAACGGAGAGTATACACCATATTTAAAATATTCAGTACCTATATTTGTTGAATAAATATATAAAATGCAACTTTGGAGGTTAGCGGTGCGGTACGACCACTATAGTTGACATTAGGGGTCAAAAGGTTAACTGTTAGTGAAAGAATTGTGTGTCCAGCTGGGCAGATTACTAGCTGCTTCAGCACTGCCATGCTATAAGGTACATATTTTTTTTTTTTTTGGCCAATTTATGTTATGTAAAATTCTGTGAACTGGTATGGTGTGGCAAAATGTTACCCTGAGGCATTTGACTATTCGGATGTGTTTAGTAGTGACCTCAGATTCGCAGGGCATATTACATGGTTTCATCCACACCTGTTCAGCACTAAATGTGTTTGTGACTACGGTAGCTTCAGTGATGTCCGTCATTGCAGTCCGCATCATTCCATGGTTACCTGAAAGGAGGAGAAAGTCATTCTCCGTAGAAGACAAGATAAGAATAATCCGCATGATCGAGAGTGGGAGAAGTATGGCTGATGTTTCAAGGGAGGTTGGATTGTCATCTTCTACCGTGTCTACTATTTGGAAAGTCCGAGACTGTGTGAAAAGTGCTTATGAGAAGAACATGTTAGGTAGTAGAAGGCTTCAGAAACCGTCAGTGCGCAACGATGTTGAACATGCTTTGTTTCGGTGGTATGCCATGAAAAGGGCTGCAAACAAGGACGTGAGCATGTCAGTGCTGCAACAGAAGGCAGAGGAATTTGCTAATCTGTTAGGTGGCAACTGCTTTTTCGTGACTTACAGGTGGTTGGAGAGATTCAAAGCTCGCTATAACATCCATTGACAGATCTAAAGCAGCTTGCATAGTAGCACTGGTATGAGTATTTTAACCATATGACATGTAAGACGTATGAAGGCTGCAGATGTTCGAATTATTTTACCAGTGCTGCATTAAAATTTAAAAGGCGTGTTTAGTATGTGTGTGGCTTTTTTATTTGTGAAGCTTGAAAGGTGTTCTAGCATTGCAAATCGTAATCTACTTCAATGTATTTTGTATGCTCATAAAGCTGTTTATATTGGTGGACTGTGGTATGTTGAATGTTGATGCAGGTATATATATATGTAAACAAACAATGCATGCAAGGTTGCTTGTGATATATCTAGGAATATTGAGTGGTTACATAAGTGAAGTTCTACACATTGCCAGTGGCAAAGGTCTTTCACAGCTCCATATTTGCTTACAGGACATTTCTAATGCAGCCAGAGGGTTAGGCTGTATCGGCATGAAATGACTGCATTTGTTCAGTAGCGTAGTAGTATTTAGTACTGTGGGCTATACAACCGAGTAGTCCTTACAATTTTAGGCAGGGTCAGGAGGTATGTTTCTGTTCAAGGCTTGCAGACTGGCTTTGGTGCTTCCACAGATTCCATTGCAATGCATGTTTGGCACTTTTTATTTGGAGGTAAAGTAGCTGGTGCTTGAAGTTGAACATGCTGGAATAGCAGTCCATTTGAAGGATGTGCACCAATTAAAATTTGCTGATAGGGGATATGTATATAAATATGTACTTGTGATAGAAGTGAAGCACGAAGGCTTTCTGCAGTGATGTGAACTCTGTGGATAGAGACTGTTTAGTATATCTGCATACAGGTTTCGTAAAAGCAACACTGTTCTGGCTGATGTAAAGTTCTTGGAAACTACTGGGTAGAAAAACCGCAGTTTGGTGGAAACAGTATTTTGACGTAGATGGGTTTTGGGATGATAAGGGTGGTCACATTGCAAGAAGTTTTCACCATATATAAAAGTACATTGCTTCGTATGAGTGTGTACTCATGATTTAGCTGTGAGTGTTAATAGCATTGTTGCATTGGCCAAATAGCATAATGAGCATGGAGATAAGACTTTTTCATTGATGCATTCCAGTGGGCCTTAAAATGGTTGCAAGTACCCAACAGGAATTTCAGGTGCAGTGCGATGCCTTGTGTGATCTAAAGCCGTACTTCATGTCAGTTGCAGTCAAAATTTGGTGCACCATGTCAGAGATGAGATGTGCAACAATCGTGTCTCCCATGTTACAGGATTTACAATGTTAACAGTTTTCTTTTACTTTGAAAATACATGTTACGTAGTAGATTTGATAATGCAGACTTGTGTCTTGTAAGGGGGATATAGTGGTATGTCCAACCGTTGACCCGTGTTCCTTGTCACAGTGATAATTTTGTGAATTGGTGCAGCTCATCACTAGTAAGGAATGTAACACTTGGGTGTGAATATTAGTATGAAATATTGTTTAAAACTTAAAAATTTTCTTTGCTTCATAGAATTTGGTACTTAATGTGTAATGTGGTTCGATTCTGTTTCTTGAAGTATTTAAACTAGGGAAGATGATGGCGCTGCCCCAGAACTGGTAACTTCCAGGCAGTGTGACGTAACATACCTACAGACATGAACCATCAACTTTTATTTTGTATCAGTGAGGTGGACCACGTAAATGCTTAGCTACAATAAGCCATAGATCCTTGTGTGCTTTTACACCTCACTCACAGGAATTAGCAGTTTTGGGTTACGTAGGGATTAAAATATCTCCTGTGATTCTCGCGTTTTGATACCTTTTTTGGGAACCATTCATTGCATCTGAGCAATGTTGCCACTGCAGCTGCTTGAATGATGGGAAGCTTTCCAGACACAGATTGCCATAGTAGGAATGACGGGACTGTAGCTAATGACTGGCACTTGGCGGCTGACCTGTTGAACGTGGCAGTACAAGCCATGGCTGCTAAGGACTGTATGGGTTGATTGCGCATACCACTGGATACTGTCTCCAAAGTCCTGTAGGTTGAAAATAGTACTCAGTATTTGATGAATACTTACAGTGACTCTTGAGGAAAGCTGCTTGTTTTTGAAACTCCTCTTTAGTTTACCTTTGCATCATGTCACATGTTTACGTGAATTGGTTGAATGCCTCAGAGTTCTGAGTTCAGTGTAATGTCAACATCAGCTCTAAACTGGTAGTTTTCTAAATGATGGTGTACGTGAATGGATAAACCTGCTGCCTCTGACAGTAGGTTTCTTTCCTTCCAGGGTGCCTGGGTCAGCTGAATTTGCTGATCCAGCGACACGTGCCCCTTCCCCTCCCATTTGAAGCCCCTTTGATGTCAGAGCCTTCCCCAGCCCCTCAACTTGAAGCTGCTGATCTGACAGATGCCACTGTCGATACGTTGCTCCGATCACTTGCAGGCGACGTCATGTTCCGTAAATATTCAGTGCAAAATGTGACTCGGGCATTGGAAGCAGTCCTCAAACAAGGCATAACTGTGAGTGAGGCATCTCTGAGATTTGGAATCAAGCGGTCCACACTGCAGTTCTATCTGAAGAAGTTGAACGTTGTAATGAGAAAGTCAACCGTTAGAGTCCAGCAGGATGAGCCTCATTTCTACATTTAAATTGTGATTTTGATTGTGAAAATGCAGAAGTGCAAATTTCAGTAGGATAGTTCCCCAGTATCATTTTTGGTTTCATCTTTGACGCTGACATGGTGAATGTGTTTTTGTTTTTAGTTCCTGAATGCTGTTTTTTCTTTGCTGTCCTTTCACTTTGGAATTACTGTGTGATCATTTTACATTTTAGGAAAAAAAGGCATATAATTTGTTGGGCGAATGTAATTACTGTAACCTGAAAATGAGTACTTAAACACTGAATGTTGCATTCTGGTGTGTAGGAATCCGTATGTACATGTCGTGGGCTTGCCTGACTAGTACTTTTTCTTCAGGCCCTCAAATTAACACAATAGTACCTTAAAAAACAATGTTTTTCACCTTCTTAACCAGTTCATTGTTTTCTGAGAATTTGATGTTGGGATGTCTAGTTAAATTAAGATTACATGTTTAATCAGATTTTAAGCTTGGATCAATGGAACATATTAACTGCTTTCATTGGGCATGTTACAAAGTTGGAGTTCTGTGACTGGTCCTGTTCCTCTGACAGGGCAGACCTGATTTTAACCCTTTGGCATCCAACATCAAGTATACCCGTCACACAGTGTGATGCTTAAAAAAAACCCTAAATGTATGGAATAGATGATGGCTGTTTAATTATGGCCTCAATGCACATCACTACCAAGGCATTTCATTATGGCATCACAGGGTTCAACCAAGGACAGTTAAATGTAAAATATATATATATGTATATATGAATTTCCTGATGTGTGGTGATGACCTGTATGGTTGTAATCTGTTTCTGGCTTTTGGCTGGAAACGGCAGTAACCAATTTGGTGGCATCATTTGTGTACTGGAAATGTTGTAATTGTGAGAGAAATTGGTTTGTCGTTACATTTACTTATGTAATTTACATTTTGCTACATTTTGTTTTGCTTGTATGCGCAGATAAATTCAAAATGTAAAATATATTTTTGTCTTGTGACCAGTTGTATATGTAAGTTTTGCAACCTGCTTGGGGGGATATTCCTCACTTATTTGTTGCAAGAGATTCAGAATTTGAATCCACATTCTTTAAATTTTAATTTTATGTAGGAGGGGTGTATAGGAAGTATTGGAGCCTGCTGAGTATTGAGCTAGTGTAGGACTGGATTGCATGCCATTTCTGAGGCAAAAGTTGTTCCATTGCTCTTTGCTACACGTTCACTGAAAATTCCTTCCTTTTCAACTCTTGGGGTTTCAGAATATATTCTCTAGTTTGTTGCAGTTTGTGTATAATGTTAGTTTTTCGAACTATCACTAAGCTCTACTCATCCCAAGAAATTTCCGTGCTGACTGCATGTTGGGGGAAATGACAGCTTTCATTCTTAATGTTCTACCACTTCATCTACTTTGCAGTCCTCTTGTCTCTCGTGCATATGGTGGTAGAGTGCCACGCTTTGGCCGTTTGTTCTTGGTGGTTGTGGCCACAACTTAAGAAATAACCATGCACATTTTCATGAACATGTTACCTGCCTCTGGCAGCTATAAATTGTACTTAATTAAAGAATAAAGAGAAGTGGGAAGTGTCAGTTCTTAAGGGTCAGTGATTGCTTTGTGAGAGCCTCTCCATTGTTTGCTGAAAATTCTGTGTGGTAGCGACCACCATGTGTAGCAGAGAGAATGCTGATTTTCAGTGCGTAGTATTGAACATGTCTTATTAGTGGAATGTAGGAATAATTCTCTGAATCTGGCAGTATTCTGCACTGTTTTAAGTTCACCCACCATGTTTACATTACACCTTTGAAACTTCTTACTTTATTTTTGATTGTGGGGTATGTAGCTTGCATTGGTGAGGTGGGATGTGTTTTGGTGTGAGGACTGGAAGACACTTCAGAAGAGGTGGGTGTGGATGTAGAGGATTTTGAAGTGGATGTCGGGAGACAGAGATAGGCTACATTTGGTTCACATGCCTCAGTGTCTGGACCAAATATTGGTCTGTCAACATCAATATTATACTGATTTTTGGAATTTATGTATTATTGCAGTTTTTTAACAATACTTGTCTCAGGAGTGGGAAGAATGTTCAGCATTCCCCTGTTAACGTGCATGCTGGAAGATGAAGGCCCTTGGTATGTTCCCCTGTCATTGTGGAATTGAAGCGTGTTATGTCTTGCATGCTGAAATTACTTTTTGGGTCAGTGGAGTCTGTGTCCTATTTGGCCTTCATCCCAGCTGAAATACCTATTTGGCCAGTCTGTTTTGAATAGGATGTGCGTGAACTTACCAGAGTATTCATTTTCTAAAAGTTTCCGTGAGCAGTTGGATGTATTCCTTCCCACATTTATATATTCCTGCTGCAATACTGTTGTCAGATATGCATGTGAAGAGGCAAGATTAGTGCCTGTTGAATTACATACTGCATTCCAAACAAGGGGACTAGTGTTAAAAGGAAACTTATAATCATAACATAAAATTATATCTTATTCTCTGTTTGCCATTCTTTGTCCATTATTTGGCTTCATTGGAAACAATGAGTGGAGAGTTCAGGGCTTTGAGGCTTTGTTGATTTTTTCCTGTGTGCTTAATATGACTAATCCTTCAAATTTTACTCATGAGATGACCCCTCCTCCCAGGTCACTTTTTTTAGCCTGCCTTGAGTTGTGGTAATAGGGGGGGGGGTGTGTGCAATATGTTGCAATGCAGTATAAATGTAGAACTTGTACACTGCTGATATATTGAAAAATGGTCTGTTGTATTTTGCTTCATGTTCGCAAAGAATCTTCGGTATTGTTTTTGTTGAATTGACTAAAATGAAATTATGACAAGCCATAATGTGTATATATGGAAAATAAAAAACAAATTGCGCATATGGTTTTTGTAATGCATTCGTAGTATGAGAGTTGGGAGGATTTCTTTTCTCTGTTCTTGTAGTTCAGTTTTGAGATGGGGCTGTGTATGCAGAATAAATAGGTGTTTGCAACATGAGCTTCCCAGTTGGAAGACATCCATGTATTTACAAACCGTGGTGTGGCTGTTTTGAAGTCTGATGCTTTCAAAACCCAGATTGGGTGTGAGGATATTTGATCTTTTACCCAGTACTGCCGTAGGGAGCTTTGTGGGTTGGAGGGCACCAGAATTCAAAGAATTAGGAAGGGATGTGAAATCTCAGATGTGCAGTACTTGTAGACATACTGTGATCTCATGGTAGTATGTTGGTATTTGACATAAGTGGGGTGAGTAGGATGAAATCCAGACGTGGTGAGAGGTATGTTGCAGAGCGTGCCATTTTCCATCACACGGTGCCAGAGAACTTGTCTGTAAATACGTGTCAATTGTTAATACTTGGCTAATGGATTTGTGCTCAATACATTGTTTGGTTGGTGCAGGGTTTGCGCCATGGCATGTTGCAGACCAGTCAAGGGACGAAGTATTCATGGCAGCGCAAGAATCTGTTGGTGCTCATAGGGATTCACAAGGTAAGATTCAAAGACCTGCTACATTCATTTTTCTCGGAATCACAGGGCATTACATGTTCTGGTTTCAACTCTTGCTGATGTCAAAATTGTGCTGGGCCTGTAGAATAGATAATTGAGAGCTAGTGCAGGCAAAGTTTTGAGTCCAGTAGTTTTGATGAAATACAGATTTTCATTATTGTGTAGTACTAGCTTAGTGTTTATTGAAATGAAGCTTGTACAGTATTTTTAGTTCACCAGTTCATCTCATACAATCTATTCAAGTCAGAATATGCTTTCAGACTTCCATTTTAGTGACAACCCAGATTTTTATAGATCACAGTTCAGCCACATGGGAAAGTACTTACAATTTGCTGAAAACACAGTGCCCTGTGGTTCCCTCATGTTACCAGAGATCATGGTCAGATATAAATGTCCTGCATATTAAAGTAACTCCAGCCTCTGTATTAGTTGGTACAAAATGCCCCTCTCTTCCAACTTCAACAACCTGCATCGTGGAGCATTCACCGTGGACTGTGCCTTACCCTCTACACTGGTCCATGCAGTGTTCAGACAGAGGGTTGGGTTGTACACATTTTACTGAGACTAGTAATAACAAATATTGTACAGTTACGTAGAGAAGACATGTAGGCATTTACACATAGGTAATGCCATAGGTTGCATATGGATTGTTTGAATTACTTTTGCAATGTATTTGGTTGTTCAGGCTGTGTAGATGTGTTCTTTGTCCATAAGTGGTTTGTGATAAATGTTTTTGAGGAAATTTCCATGTTAGTTCATATCTCAGATGAATCAATAGGGGCTCTGTAAGTTTGTGGGTGTGAGCAGTTAGCAGGTAGTGCAGTTCTACCATAAGGCTGATAACAGGGTTTGCGAACTGTTATTCTTAGGTTCACTACTAGTTGTTCAAGTTGAAACTGCAGTTTAATTGGGGTAGGCATTGTGAAAGGAGATATTTGGTAATAATGGAGGATCTGTTACTGACAGTAGGTGAAGTTTCATGGGTAGAATATAAGCCCATGACGTTGTAGAAGAATCTGTTCATGCAGCTGTAGTTTGTCTTCAATAATCATTGATGAATTTTATGCACTCTGTGGATGATTATGTACTTACTAGTACATCTGTTTATTACACATATTCAACTGTGATGTTTTTGTGACATTTACCATAGTTGTAGATCACTCATGGGTAAATGCAGGAATTGCTATGAGTTAGAATGCAGATTGGACCTTATGCGAACCTTGATAGTTTTCATAATGACATTTGCATTGTGGTTGTAGTTAAAATTTAGGCATAACTGCATTGCAGTATGTGACTTGTAAGTGGGACATTGCATAATGTAGTACCACCACTTGAAAGAGCAAGAATAATTGTGTGCATGTTTAAAGGCTGGCTGAATGTATGCTGTGATTGTGCAGGTGGAGAAAGAGTAATGGTCTGATGGAAGTTGTACAAAATTGGTGAGGGAATGTGAAGGATGTGTGGGTGGGTTAGCAGGCACTGCAGAGCAGAGAGAAGCTTGTAGCCTGTCCCAGCCCGTGCGCTGGGCTAGCCAACTGGCTGGTAGAGAGAACTGAAAGAAATCCATAAAAGCTGCAAATCAATAACAGGGCAGGCTCAGTAACTTCCCCGGGCATCTCTCCACCCCATACTGTACCCCATCAGCTTCCAGCTGGCTGTGACCTGTTGGTTATTCAGGTCATTTTATGTGTAAAAGATGGTAGGTAGAATGCAGCCCTTGGGGAGACATTTGTTTACACTTGCACAGTTTGGGAAAGATGTCCTGCATTTTGTGGTATTATTGGTGGCTGGTTTTTTTTTTTTTTAAAAAAAAGGTGCATCTGGTTTGGATTAGGGTATTTGCATAGTGGTTGTTCCTGGACATTTGTGTATCAGGCTTGTTGCATTCAGAAAGGAGATTGGAATGAAAGATGTTGGTGAGAAAAAAGACAGACAAGGACACATTGTACCAGACAGCAAAAAAGGGCTGAAGGTTCATTGTCATGTAACATTGCAACAGAGACAGCTTTGCCTTATAGTCCATAGATTTGCAGTAGTGTATGTGGTAGATATATTGGAGAAGAGATGAGGAAAGTGGAGATGAGATAAAAGACCACATAATTTTCAGACTGAGCGAATAGGGTCCGAATAACGATGTACAGTAGGGAGGATGTGAAGGCATTGAAGTGTAAAGGGAAGGCTAGGGATCGGAATAACAATGTTCAGTAGGGAGGATGTGAAAGCATTGAAGTGTAAAGGGAAGGCATGGGGAGTGGATGGATGTTTGGGATATAAGCATTGGAATGTAACAAAGAACAGAATGGAAAAGCATGTATTGTCTTGGAAGAATAAAGGAAGAAGTATAGTACAAAGACAACCAGAACAGGATAGAGTGAAGAGGAGATGAATTGAAAAGGATGAAAAGAATAGCAGTGTTCACAGACAGCCTACTGGGTTGCATAAGAATATAGGTGTAGTGTGCCAGCAGTCACAGTACTGTGTAGTTTGGGGGGGGGGGGGCGCATGAAGTTCAAAAATGTCCTGATGGGAAGGTGAAAGATGGAGGAAATCTGCACTTGTACCAAAGTAGCAGTTGCTGGGAAAGATGAACTAGAATATGTGTCATTGTAATATGCCACCTTGCTTGTGGTAGGGAAGAAATAGTTCTTTGATGAATGGTATTACTAACAAACAGGTGTGTGATCCTGTAAATGGGGAAGGTAGCATGATGAATGTAGACAGTGGGGCACATGATGGAAATAGTTGAGGGAAGGTATACATTGAATGTGGGACAGAATGGAGGACAATGAATGTAGAAAGTAGGACATGTGATGGAAATTGTTATGGGAAGGTATATGTTGTGTGATCTACAGACATGCTTTATTACTTCAAAAGAATGAAACAGATGATGTCCCAGGAATATGGACCTGTATTTCATATTGCATTTGGTAGTGTAACACCGCTTGTTCGGCGAATGAAATTTAGTGGGCTTGGGAATACAGATTTTTAGTCATATGGCTGCCAAAAAAAATAGTGAGTGGTACATAGGTTAGCCTTCTTATCCCCACCGTTCAAAATTGAAGTATAAGTATGCCCCAGCTCCTCCAGATTGACAACGTGGGATGAAACAAGGTAGGGTGGAGAGAGGGGAAGTACATCTAGCTTTGACAGAGACTGGAGGATGCGTGGGGATAGTTCTAATATTGACCCAAAATAATTTCTGGGTGAGAGTCTGGACTTGCTTAGGGTTGTGGGTTGGAGAGTTGTGTTTTGATCCTTATTAGTAAATTATTTTTTCACACTAATGTCCTTTATTGGAAATTTGTAGTCTGCTCATTTTTTTCAAAATTTGCTTTGAGGTGTGCATAGAGGTGGAAACTGACTATGGTCCTGGAATTGTGTTCGTAAAAACTGCATTTTTATTTTGTGACAGTGGTGTACCTGCTCTCACTCTCTCGATTTCAAAATTTTGACTAAATGAGTATTGTGTTACTGAAGTTTTGGCAGCAGTTTTGATGACAACAGTATTTTGACAAAAAGTGAGCAGTGTTGGTTCACCACTGAACTGTATGAAGTAGCTGTACTTCTAGGCAGTATATTATTACATTAAGTGTTGAGTTAAATGAATATTGTTGATTTGGGTATTGGCCTTCTATGACCTGTCTTGTGTTTTTTTTATAAGCATGCCTGCTTTTCATGAGTACATATAAGTCTACATAGATGTGCTGCGGATATCTTGTCCATATTTCTGTGTACAATGATGGCCTTACTGCTGTTGATTTGGTACTTGCTTTTAATACATTACATTCATTATAAATAAGTTCTTACCCCAACCTTACTAAACTACCATTTGTATAGTTGGTAGGTGTGTTGGTGCAAAGGGTGTTTTCTATTGTAGGTAAATAATGTACATAAAAGAGGAACTAACTTATATAAACATCAGAGTGAGAAGTTTCTTTACAGTAAGTACAGGACTCAACGGAAGATAATTTGTTTGAAGTTGGAATTCCTGTTCGCCAACTGCTGTTGGAAAAGTGCAAACTTGTTTTCACAGTATGAGGTGCCAGAAGAATTTTTCAGAAAGTTGCGAATGCACGGTTTTTTCTTCGACTTTTTACCTTCAACTGAAAAGATGTTTTAGTTAAAATATTACTGCAATGAAGAAGCGTTGTGCCACAAAAGAGAAGTTTTCTGGAGTGAAGAAGCAGTCACCGTGCATTGTTGGTCTTTGAAGATTTTAAGTACAACTGAAGACCAACTGGCATAGACATCATTTGTGGAAAATGGTGGGTAACATTTATGTTCCTTTAGGTTAAGGTACATAAGGTAGTCATTGGTACTTAGTACAGTTTTAATTTCTTTTATGGCACGGTATTATTTAATTTTTGTCTTTGTTCTTGGAACATTTCGTGCTTGTTTAAGGTACTTTACATTATTGAGAATATCTCTTAGTAATGTTATTTTGTTCTTGCCACAACCCTTTCCATTTTAAGGACAACAGATCATACCTTGGGGTAGTTGTTCTTAAATGTTAAAAGATATTTCGTACACATTTTTGCGTGACTAATTGCACACTACGTTGCGGTATACAGGCTTAGCTGTTACGTGTCGCTCGAGAAAGATTTATCGCATTTGCTGTTTCTTATACGTTTTGCGTGTAATAATTGCATTGTTCATCCTGAATCATCGATTTTTTTGCGAGAGCAGTATTTGGTGAAACTTCTGCAATGAGCATAACACTTATGCTTCTGTAACGAGTGTAATGTTGCTGGAAGTAGCAGTTCAGAAGATGAATCATTGGAGCAGTAATTCAGAAGAAAATATTCCATTGGCTGTGCTGCTGGCAGTTGAATACAGGTAATAACATTTACTTTTCTTTCACTTAGTATTATGAGCATACGAATTAAACTTTGTGGAACTAGTCTGAAACATGTGTTGGGACTATTTCTGTTTGTTCCCATTTTTGACATGTTTAATGTGACTGTCTCGGTGTGCTTTGATTGGCAAAGTAGTTGATTATGCTGAAGTTGTCAATTGTTTATTTGGTGGTTATTTAAGTACCTTTATGGAAATGTGAGTGACCTAAGGTAAGGTTAGCCATGAAGTGTTTTGAACTGTGCCTTGGACATGTCTGCTAACGTGGATCCTAGGTTTCTGGGCAATGAAGTGTGAAACTGGGTTGCAGTTAGTTGGACTTGGGGAATGACTGGAGAATTGCACTTACCCTGTGCAGTTTGAAAGTCATTCTTGTAAGAGTATTGAATTGTGGAATGACTGGAGAATTGCACCAACCCAGTGCAGTCTGAAAGTCATTGTAAGAGTGAATTGGGCTATGTTTTCTCCAAGCTATGCTTGGGGTGGTGGTAATATGCTTTAAGGCCGATGTTGTATTTGATATGGCTTATTGATTGAAGTGCTGGTATGACTATAAAGTTACAGCAGCTTGGATACACAACGTGACTTTCTTTATTGTAAGTATGGTGTGTTCATTCTTATCAGGTTGAATTTGAGATGTTGCATAATTAATCCAAGTTGAAAGTGGCCATTTTGAATATGAAGTGTACGTAAGATGTAAGTACTTCAAAACATAGGTGTAATCTTTCCTGAATTTCATTTGGCTGTAGATCCCAAACTGATCAGATTTGGACCCATGTTACTGACATTCCTGACTAGTAGTGGTACAGTTTGATCTGAACCCTGAAGCCGCCTGTACATTCAGGTGGAAGCTAGTGCTGAATGTTAACTTCGTGGTAGTTGTGTGATACTAAGTTGTTAGAGGATGCATACCTGAGGGTAAAACATCAATTGTTAATGTTTATTGTAAGGGCACTTGGTAATACTGTAATTAATTTTTGTGGTGAGTTGGTGCCATTGTTGCGTTTGGAAGGATGAAAATGGGCTCCATGTCCTCACACTTTGTGGACTGTCTTTGCATTGACTGCTACAGTTGATTTGTTTTTGAGTTTGAACATGTTATGCAAGATATTACTGTTGACATCTTGTTCTTACAATATGGATACAAAACGTAATGTGCTTGGTGATCAAAGAACATAGTCTTGCTGAGGTGTGTTTTGCAGTGTACCACGTTTTGTGAATGTGTACGGTTGTTGCTTGAAATCCGTAGTACTCTCAGAATATTGACGCAGAACTTTTGGCGCTCATTTAAACCAGCCATGTGGAGGCTGAGATTAATGTGTTGTCCACTGTACCATGTTTCGTGAAATACTATTAATACTTGAGGTTTGTTCTTATGGTACTGATACAAAACTTTGATATTATGCACTTCATTCATTGAACCCAGTTTTGCTGTGGTTAATGTGGCGTGCACTGTACCAAGTTTTGTGAAATTATACTACTGTTGATTGAAATCTGTAGTTCTCACATTATTGGTACAAACTCTACTATTGTGCATTTGGTGATCATTGGACATGGTCTTACTGAGGTTAATGTATCATGCACTATACCAGGTTTTGTGAAGTAATTGTCACTTGACACCTTTAGCTCAAAATATTGGTACAGAACTTTGAGTGCAAGTGATCATTGAACCCAGTCTTGCTGAGGTTGATTTGCCTTATGCACTGTACCAAGATATGTGAAACTATACTACAAATTCTTGTGGTTTTTTTGTTCTCATGATATACAAAACTTTACTTTAGTGTACTTGATCATTGATCCAAGTCTTGCTGAGGTTAATGTGTCATGTGCACTGGGCAGAGTTTTGTAGTGAAATATGCTACTGTTGCGCGAAATATTCAGTTCTCACGATATCGATACAAAACTTCACTGCAGTGCATTTGGTGATAATTGAACACAGTCTGGCTGAGGTTAATGTATCATGTGCACAGTACCAAGTTTTGTGCACTTTTTCTGCTGTAGCTGGAAACTTTTTTTTTGTTCACATAGTCGATATAAAACTGTAATGCACATGGTGAGCATTGAACCCAGTCTTGCTGAGGTTAATGTGTCAGGTGCACTATACATACTTTTATGAAATTTATTGACATGTTCTCACATTGATACAGAACTTGCTATAGTGCGTTTAGTGACCATTGAACCCTGACCCGCTTAGGGTAATGTGGCACTTGCACTGTAGGAAGTTGAATGCAGGGTTATGAGTATTGAGAATTTTGTAATGACTCCGGAAATGGGGAGATGTGAAAACCCATTTCTTGCCTGAGTTACGTTGAGGTTATTGGTGAAGTGTTTCTTGAAGTTTGGAAAATGCCGTTTTAAATTCACACTTGATTGCAGCACTTAAGTCTTGGTGGTGGTGGAAGAACTTGTTGGATCCATCTGTCTTAGCCACGGATTGGATGCAGCAGTTACCTCCATAGCCTGCGAGGCTAATGATGCAAGTAGAAGACGGGGGAAGACGTTCCAGATCGTGAATGTTTACCATGTGGACTGGCAATCTCATTCTATAAACCAATTTGCTCCATGAAGGCATGTAGAATGGGACTAGGAATCTGTTGAGAGTTTCAGCTTATAATTGTAACCCTGTGATTAGATCACTGGAGTGCAAAATGTGTGTTAAGGTGAGTGTTGGAGTTGTAGATGTTTTGTACTACTGCATTATGTGGGCTATTAGTAACTTCAACCTTTGTAGTTTTATTAACACAGGTTTAAAATAATTTTTTTCTACTTGAATGACGTCCGTTTGGCAAGTTTACCGTGTAATGCTAGGTTGTGTGTATGGATATAGATTGTTGACATTTTAACTGCGATTGAGCACTGGTACTGCGACTTTATAAGTATTGATTTGTTTTCAAGGAACCCATCTTGGGTTTGAGTTGTTGGCTGTGGATGGATTGTGTACATGTGTGTTTGTGGAGTGAGTGCGGTTATGTGGATTTGAAAATTGTTTCTTGCTCTTACACATGTTTCTTAAAATTCAGTGTAATTTTTCATTGTTATTTTCATAATGATTGTTGCATAATTTCAATTTGGTGAAGTGAGTGAGGAATGTGTAATTTGGCAGCATTTTGATTCGGTTACTGAAGATGGCACACTGCTAGTTTTTTACATTGTGCGGGAGTGTGGGCGCGTATTTTAAAACTGGTTTGTTCAATTAGCTGAAGCAACAGTAGAGTGTATTCTGGCAATTATGAATGATGTAATATGGTGGCACTTATATGTCAGCTTGTGTTATTACCTGTTGACTGATTAATAGTTTGTTATTAGCCTGTTGTTGGGGATAACAGATGAAATGATCTTGTGGGTTGAAGGTGAAAGGCAGGAATGCGTAGATGCTAGACCAATGCCCGTGTTCTTTTTATGCATTTCCTGTGGCCGACGGTAACACCGAGTATCGTGTTTGTTGCAGCATGGCTAATGGTGTCTGGATCACAGACAAATATTAGGTTTCTCCAAGGATCGATGTCTATGGCAGCTTGGACAAGAGGCAGTGGTAATTCTGGTACTGGCTCTAACTCATCTGCCGGCATTGTGGCACCTCCATACCAAGACTTGATCAGTCAAGGCAACTCAAGCAGATCTTTGAGTTGCCCTCGCTGCGACCGCAAGTACGCAGTACTTTACACATTAGAACGTCATCTACGTTATGAGTGCGGTGTTGAAAAACAGTTCTCGTGTGGCGTTTGTTTTAAACGTTTCAAGCGAAGTGATGTGCTGAAGGTACACCAGCGTAATGCCAGACACATGACTGAGGAAGATTTGTAATTATTTCGTTATGGTTCAGATTTGACTTTGTTATACTCGATACTGCATTTTACTGTTGATTTCAAGTTCACATATCATTCACTGTGCTCGAGATGTGGGTTTTTGTATGGACGTTGAGACTTGGCAGAGTTATTGCGATCTTGGGTATGGCAGATGGTTTGTGTCTGCATTAATTTTCAGCTTCTTGCATTTGTGCATCATGAGTTTTTTAGTGAAGATTATGGCCTGTTAGAAAGTGTGGCCTGACCAGGTTTAGAACTTGTAGGAATCACATTTCCATTTAAGCGTGCTTGCTCTAGCCTTTTTAGGGCCAAGCCATATTCCCAGTGCCCCCAACTCATGCCCGCTGTGGAAGGCTGTACTTACTAGTAATGCGTCTTGTTTGATGAAGTTCCATGTGTTGCTGGCGAGGCACTATCCAACATTACAAAATATTGGTGGTGTACAATAGAAACTTATTTATTTTGCTCTGTTTTTACCAGAGTTTTCATTGTGGGGACTCAAGTTTGTCAGTTTAATTGCTGGAACTTTGTGATTTGTGGCTATATATGTATCAATACATTGTTTTTGTGCTGGTGTATGTGTTGTTAGCATTTTTGCCAAGTCCATAGTTGCATCGAAGTTAATGAGATGCGTTTTTGGAGTGTGATACTCTTTATACGTTATTTGTTGGATGCTGATGTAACATGGGTTGTAGCATTACAACAGCAGAACTGATTGTTTTTCAGCATTTGCCGCTCCACTGGGTATACAGGTGTATCCACGTAATGTCTGCCAGTACTGTGGACGTAGGTACAAGTATCGGAGTGGTCTAGCTCGCCATCTTCAAGAATGTGATCCTACTTCGAAGAAGTTCGCCTGTCCACAGTGTCCATTTACTTTCACGAGGAAGGAGTATTTAATGAAGCATTGGGATTTATTTCACTGATACGTTACCCTTGCTGAAATTTGAACCGTGTACTGCTGTTGGAAACATTTTAAGTAGATATATTAACCGTGAATCTATCATGATCCAGATTTCTTGGCTTCTTTTGCTAATTTACCATCTGCAGTTTGAAGTGAGATTGTTACGTGCCTCGAAAAGTACTAATTTTTAAGTTATGTCGATATTCACAGTGTAGGTAATTTGATGATCTTGTGTTCTTTTTTTGTGGTGAATTCAGGTTACCTATTCCTGTGGCAACTGCGCAATTTTGTGTTTTGAAATACACAGTTTTTGTCTTATCTTTTTGTGACACGCTCTTTGTTACTGGTTCCAACTTCTAACTTGAGGTATCTGTATGAAGTAGTTCCAGATTTGGTGGTGTTAAAACCATGTTCTTTTTGACTTGGTTATTTGCCTATGTCTTTGTGTGACTGGTGCAAATAAATTGTTAGGCTACTTGCCTTGACACGCGTGGTATCTTTGCAGGCATGGTAATATCAGCTCAGGGCCTGCCGTATGTATACCAGTTTGAAGGTGTTTCATCTGAAGAAGATGGCATTCAGCATCATGTTTGCCACCTGTGTGGAAAAAGCTACAAATCTCGCTCGACACTTAACAGGCATCTTCGTTACGAGTGTGGGAGAGCCCGCTTCAAATTGGAATGCTCAATTTGTGGCAGGAAGTTCTCACGACCCGATAACTTGCGTCAGCATGCGGGTATCCATATGCCAGAATATTCTGGCTATAAGACTAGTAGTGTGAGTGGTGGTTGTGGCAATGGAGGTGGAAATTCCCAGGCAATGAACAGTGTATGAACTACGATAGAGGTGACAAGTTTTGATTTCAATGTGACATATTGTCTGAAACTGGAATTGTTGATTTCATATCGTCTCGTTTATTTGGTAAATTTGAGAGCATTGGTTTATCTGGCGTTGGCTTGTACTGATTGGCACAAGCTTGTAAATTTGAGAGCGTTGATTTATCTGGCATTGGCTTGTACTGAATGGCACAAGCTTACGAATCTAGTCTGCAGTTTTAAATGCGTATAAATATTTTTTGCCTTTTTAAATCGTGACTTGGAAGAAATGTGCTGAAGTTTGGAGATCATTTGGTGGAAGAAGACATGTATGAAGAATTTTAGTTGGAAGGCTGCCATCCCCCAGGGGCACAGGATTATCTAATATTCAGGTAATTATATTTTCATGTATGAATAGAATAAAGGACTATTGCTTAATTTCAGTGTTATTTTTTTAAGTGCAAATTCTCAAGATTCAAGGTGTCTTCAGCTGTGTTAGTCATCTGGGCTGTTAAGTGTCATCTGGTATGTTGTGTGTTGGAGTGTAGTGCCTTTGGTCTTTGGGTGCAGTAGTCAGGACACTGACCCGTAGGTTGATGGCACTGTTTCTCTGATGCCAGTAAATATTCAGTGGTTGACACTTAGTTACATCTTGAAGGCTTTAGAGCAAAATTATTTAGACAGGGCAGATGTCCTGTATATTTCTATTGGTGTATGCTGAAATTTCACTTTGTTTTTGGCTAGTGGTATTCTGGGATCTGATGCTGTGTGGCCTGGTTACTTGCATTTTTGAGGGACTTATTGCTGCCAGCAGTGTGGAGGTAGTGGGTTCCTTTGAAGTGTTTTTGTGCTTTTGCCAGACCGCATGCAGCCTCATGAAGGTAACCTTGAATCTCACATTGTTTTAGCATTAAGTGTTTTAAATGATGGCTGCTTGTCTGTAAGAAATGTTTTAAGGAGGGATGTTTTGAGCATAATTTTCTGTACCACGCCTTTGGTTATGAACTTCATGGGTGCACATGACATGGAGTAGATGATTTCACAGGCTTTGCATTTTTGTCATAAATATGTATGCCAGTGTTAAAGTTGTATTTTCTTAATTTGGTAATCATAGGTAAGTGAAGGAAAAATTATGCATAATTTTTTTTTGGGGGGGGGGGGCCTCAAATGCTACTTGCCTTCTGAAGAAGGAATTTTACTTATGTTGGAATGCAGGTTGAGGTTTGATGAGTATCGTGGGTGGTGATATACATTATATCATCATTATACATTATAAGGTTGATTCCTGTGAGCTCTGATTTATCGTCCAGTATTGTGGCAGTGTGGAGTTCGGTACAGTTAAATGTTGCTTCGAGTTTTGAAAATCCAGCCATTCATATGGTGATGCAGCAATCCTGCAGTTTCCTGCGTGTGAAATATTTCCATCGACAGCATCATCACAGATAGGTTCTCTGAAGAAGTTGTGAATCATACGTATGGACTTAGGGGTTTCCATTACCTTGATGTATGGGCAATGTCAAGCAGTTAACGAGCTTCCAAATGCAAATGTTCATGCAAGTCTGATGTGCCGGTTCGACACTTTCAGCCGTGTGTTAGGCATAAACGTCGTGAGTCAGAACTGTAGCTTCTGTATTAAATGACATAACGATTATTTGGTTTAATATGAATTTAGTAAGGAAAATTTTACTTTTGAACATTGTAATTTGGATGATCATTACTGCTTCGCCACCAATACAGTTCATACTCTTGTCTATGACACACGCTGAATGAAGCCACCTTTAACTTCACAAAAAAACCTTTTTTTAGGTTCTCTTACCACAGCCTCCTTTTTCAGGAATGATTGACGTAATGTTGAATTGGTTTGTGTAATGTGTTGAGGCTCACTACAGTAGGTGCTGTAGGCTGTAACCTTGTCTTCCACTTGTGATTGTTATTGTAATTGGCAGGCTTGGTGGTACATTCACTCCTTGTGTGCCATGAAGCAGGCCTGATAAAGTTGATAAGCTTGCAGCCTTCCGAATCAGGTACTACCTTCACACGTTATGCGAATCAGTTCAGAGGCATGGCAGATGACATGATCTGCTAGGTTGTCATGGTGATGACTGGGAATTGCTTGCTTTGTGGGAAATGATGGCAGTGTATTTCATTTGGTTGGCACCAAATCACATGGTGTCACTTCCCTGAAGAAGTAATCTTGGTTTTCGAGGATTCATATCTTCCAGGCTCTTGGCATCATGTCACCTGGTAAATAGCAGTGCTATGGACTGCTGTGCCCCCACACTAGGTTGAAGCAGCCCGAGACCAGAAGTACCTCATTTGAATTCTTGGTCACGATCAGGTGCGTGGAGTGAATGGAGAACAAGATGGCAAGACCTAGAAATCTTGGAATCCTGTTCTTATTTGCAGTATGCATGTGTGATCAGGAATTTAAACAGGTCTAATTTGAAACATATGAGTGAGGGTTTGACAGCTGGTCATTGCGATATCTGCATTCAGTAACGACAGGGTCTGCAAGAAGCCTGACTTCGCTTACATAGTCTCACATATTAATTTCTGTTACTCTAAACTGGATTGGTACAAATCCAAATCCTGAGTCCATAACTACCACACCATTTCCATTATCCCACCATTACACATTGGGGTAGGGGAGAGGGATCAACCAGAACTGGAGAAGAACTTCGAGCCAGTCGTCGTGGTGATGCATTCCAGCGCAGAGTATTGGGGTACCAGTGGCTGCTGCTGTTAGTCTCAACAATATGACAGTGTAAGTATTTTCTACAGTGTAATGGGGGAATGAACATAACTGAATAGAGGCATAGGTCTTAACAAAAGTTTTCCCCTATTACACATTGATGTTTGTAAACTTCATTTTATGTTCGTGTGCATGAGGTTTTCAGCCCCTGTGTGATCTGTGTCTTTGTATGGGGTATATCTGAAGTATTTTCGGGTCTTGCCCATTTTACGTAACGGAAACAAAAGCACTTTTGACGTGTGAGCAAAGTTCTGCACATGCTCTTTTGTTGGTACTTGCCTACTGAATTATGTGGTGTTGCATTCCCAGGGTGTAATCTTGTATCTTTCAGAATCAGGCCACAGTTACAAAATTTTGGAAAGTATGAGTGCAAGTTTTTTTTCTATCAGTATTACCTTAGTTTCTGTTGACGTCTGGTTTCATTTTGCTGTTACTCTAAGTCTGTGAATGTGCACATAACTGCACTTCTTCTTATGGCTATTTTAGAACAGAAAAATTCATTTTAGCACATATTGCTAAGAACATAATGCAGTATGTCTCTTGGCCTGGAGGGAAGTAAATTGCTGTTACGAGCTGCAGTTTAGTGTCACTTTGTATTTAATCTGGGGAACTGTCATTAATTTTGCAAGATAATTCTGTTAGTGGGTGCATGTGTTTATTATCTGTAACTTAGTTTGGAGGGAACTTTAATTGTGATCTGTGGCTGGGAAGTAGTTGCTTAGAGCCAGGAACTCTTGCTGATTTCTGAGAATCATCACATTGACATCTTGGTCCTCGGCAGCATTTGAGTTGTCCCAAGAATGTGTAACTGTGTACTAGTTTTGCAAAAATGTTTAACCCTTAATAATGGACTGATAGGATTGCATTGTGCCATGAAACCCATGTCCTTGAGGCCCGAAAGTGAGATGTCCTGCAGTGGCACTTCAACAGTGCAGTCACTGCAGTAGAAGTGTGGCATTCTGAAAGACAGTGCATTGAACCCCCAGGGTGGGTTTCTGTGTCTGTGACAGTGGGTATTGATTCCCATCTTGCCTTGTTTTTTGAATTAATGAGTGCAGAGAGTACTTTGTTGCATTTGGAATTTGCCGTATGTGTAGTGGCCATGGTCAAAATCAAAATTGATTGTGTTTATTCCTTGCATTTGTGCGGTAGTAGCCACCATGTTACAGGTGTTAAAAATAACCGAGATGTATTGGGGAACAGTCACTTCTTTCTAGATCAATGGTACTTGTAGTAAAGCTCCGGTATTGACTTGTATGGGTTAATAAATGATTCAGTAGGACTTGTTTTTGTTAATATAATTTTTCTAAAATTAACATAAGGAATATATATATGATTTCCTGGAGGGTAGTGTATAAACTACATTTGAAATATTTAGTTCCGTCTAAAAAAAAAAGTGGCGCATATCTACTTCCCAGCCGCAAACTTTGATAGCTTGAAATTTACTAGAATGTATTAGATTCAATACATTTGCCTTATCAGGTATCTGGAGAGGAATTTCCTGCACGTGGAAGAGTCCATGTTCGAGGAGCTTCACCAGATCCGTGGAAGACTGCATGTGATGCCTGGATTGCTGCATTGAGTCACATGTATGTATTTGTACTAGTATCAAGCTTTTGTCTCCTTTTGATAAACAGTGGTAATAGTAAATTTGTAACGCGGGTTTCAAGATATTGTCAGAGAGATAAAAGTGAGCGCTTTTTAAACTAGTCTGTGCATGTGCACCATCCAATGGTGAATTGATGTTTACTGTTGCATTAAGCAATAGCTGCATGCATTCCATATTTTTCAGATTAAGTGCTGATTTCCAAGTAAAGTTCTTAGGAGTACTGGCGACACTGCATACAATGTGTACAGTGTTTTAGTATGTGCCATGTTACAGTAACATTAACAGTTACTTGGAAATCAGAATTTAATTATGTTCCATATTACAGCATTGATTGCTTTAGGTCTAAGAAGTGCAGGGAATTAAAGAAGATTCATTTAGGAAGTTTTTTTTTTCTCATGCTCACACTTGGCTAGTCCCTTGGTAGGTCACTTTACATGACTGGTTACCCCACAGCCTGATTCATGGCTTAATTCTCAGTGGGTGGACCAGCATTTTTATTTAGTGCAGAAGTATGGTTGTGCAGACATGTAACGCCATTTGAATTTTATGGTTCAAATTAGATTTGGGGTAATTTTATGCTCTACATTAGCCATGCAGTAGGTGAAAGCAGATTTTGCAAGTGCAGCTGGATCTGAATTATCCGACCAACTGTTAGGTGATCAGATTACTGAAAGTGTTGTATAATGAAGAAATGGGTGGCGAGGGGCAATACCAGTTACAAATTACAGTGGGGTTTCAGTATAAGTAGAGATTAGGTTTATTCATAATACTGCAGTGCAACAGAGTACAGAATTATTATTATTATTATTTGAAGAGAGGTATTTCAGTTAGGTGCAGTATGCATGCATATGTAGCACAAAATTTTAAAGTAGCATGTTACACGGCTGTGACGAAAAAAGTAGGATGTTGGATGACAAGGTCTGATTGTGCACTTGATGCTTTGCAGGGGGACTGTCTTGTTTGTTTGAGGTCCAGTTACTGGTTAACTTTTACAGATTATTATTTTTTACACATGTCATGCTTGTTTAGGGACTAACATTATTTCCCATGCCTGTCATAATTTTGTGTTTGTATTTGCAATTTTTTTCAGGGATGGTGGTGGTTTTAACATGGGAAGTACAGCCAGTTTTCTGCAGGCGGAAGTGTGAATCAGGTATGAAATAAGTTGTCACTGGTGTAATGGACATGTGGTTGATTTTAAAAATTGAGTATTGAGCATGTTTGTATTCATTGGCCATATGGATGTTCATCTCGTTTCGGCATAATTAAAATGTACTAAAGCCAGGGACCAAAATCATCGCAGTAAGGGCTGGATATACATATATGCTTATATTGTCACTGCTTTTAGAGGGAACACGGGTTACCGATTATCTATGAGAGAAGTATCGTTTACACACACATTGCTTGTGACTAAATGCTTCGTTCATGGGTAATTATTGCTCAATGCACTGCTAATACATATTGTTTGTGTGGGTATTGTAATTCACGTTCCCTGTAATGGTCTGTACCTTTACTGATCAATTTTTTGAACACGTGTGCTTTATTTTCCAACATGAAAATTGGTTGTTGGTGCACTGGAGTGGAGCTTTCTGTGTACTTGAGCAGTAGTTGGCATGTACCTGGCTGGGGTCCAAGGCTGGCAGGACCTACTGTTGCATGTATAGGGTGGGGCGCTTGTACAATGGTGATCAGGTCCTGTGCTGACCGGTTCTGTATCGAGGTCAAGTATGTGTGGGGATTGTGTGTCCCTTCTGTGTGGTTTACTATATTAGTCCCAGTGGTTTGCACATTACAGTATGTGAATGCAGAATGATAAGAAATGGTGTTTGGGTGCAACACATGGAATTTGAATGTTGTGTACATTTTATTTGGGGGGGGGGGCGCCGGGAATCATTGTTATCATTTACCGTGTTACATATTCATTCTGTCAAAAAACTTGGACCATTTAAAATTTTCTTACATGTTGCCAGATGTTGATTTGATTTACCAGGTATTACAGAAGACAAGCTGTATGAACTGTGCATAACCATGCAGGTATAATTACTCCCACCAAGTGTGTGTGTATGTGAGGCATTAAAATATTGTTGTATTTAATACATGTAGATGATGCTGATTATTTGATGTTTGTAGTGAAATAAAAGTGGGAGAGAATAGTGATGAATAAATATTCTTGCTTCCACTGGTCCGTATTTATCGCTTGGGACAAATCAGATGAGTGGATTGTTGAACCTATGCCTCTGCATGCCCATTCAGCTGACCCTGCTTGTAGCTCTGTGTTGGTATGGCTGTACCTGTGTGACCTTCAGATGTCTGGACAGCCACTTTATTTGTAATTTGTGCTGGGGTGGTATAATGGGTCATTAAATTTTCAGTGTTCAGTACCTCTAGACTGTTGGCTACGTCACTAACATGACTCCCCATTTCCTAGACTTTTGGGTCATGATGGAACAGTACTGGTCTGACCTGTTACTGTCAAATTACATGATCTTCCCTGTGATTTTCAGTTTTCAAAATTGAATTGAGATTCACATACAACAAAACTCCATGACCTCGAAGAATCTCAAGTTATTTAACTTGAAAAACACACTGTTTTGGTTGTGGGTTTCGGTGACATGGTCCAGGTTGAGAGTAACTCATTACAGGGGCTCCACCAAGGCAGAAATTCTCATACCACATGAATATGGTAACTACCAGTATGCAGAATGTGGGCAAATCCATCAAGTTAGCAAAAAATGCTGTCACTGGTAAATTAGTGTTTAAGTCCCATTGTTATTTGATTTCCTACAGTCCAGAAATTTAGATGACAGAAATTTAGATGACAGATAACTATTGTATGGCATGGAATATTATTAGCCCAGTTAGGTTATGTCATACATGCTGGTGTGAAGTAATACTAAAATTTGGGGAGAGAATTGCTTAGGTCTGGGCTGTTACGCAGAATAGGAATTCTTCAACAGTGCGTTATTTCTGAAATCTGTTGTGAGCTTGATTCCCATTGGGTAAGCTCAGCCCATATCCAATGAAAATATTCTTTGCCTGTATTTAAATGCATCAGTTAATGCAAGTGGTCTCATTTCATGTGCTCCGGAAGTAACGTGGTGGTAACTAAACATTTTGTGAGGTTGTGAACATGTTCTAACCAAGATCTTACCCTAGAGCAGTGGCTTACAAAGTACTCTGGATCCCACGGGATCTGAAACAGGTTCCCAGGGGATCTGTGAATGCATTTAAGTAATGGATACTTTGAAGTTTAATTATTTTTTAATTAAAGGAATAATATTTTGTAAAAAATAATCATGAAACTTCAATGTGCCACATTTATGTAAGAATAATTAAACCCCCTGTTCCTACACACAGTTGGAGGTAAAATCATGCAATGCATTGTTACATGTGCTACTGTTATATATTTTTAACTGTCTAGAAAGAGTTATGAGAAGTCTGTAATTTTGGATACCCATCATCCAGACACTATATTTGTGAGCAAGGATGTGAGGATCTGCGGTTATTTTTTGACATCAGTAGGGATCTGCTAACAAACGGGTTTGGGGAGCACTGCTGTAGAGGGTCACAAGAACCTGAATGAGTATGGGCTTGGCTTGAGCTGAGGGTATGTGTACATGTGATGTGGATCAAGCTGGGGCATATGGTCATAAACAGTTGCTTGCTTTTTCTTGTTAATGATTGGCTGCAGTAGTAGTAGCAGTACTGTGCTGTGGGAGGTTTGTTATGGTGTAACATTCAGCTGAGGCTTCTTGATGTGGTGAAAGGCATAGTTTCATCTGCTGAACATATGGGTGATATGCTTGGAGGTGTCTGTTTTTATGTTTGAGAATGATTCTTGGTTACAAAGTTTTTAGTGCTGACATGGAGTCAGTTGGCAGAACTGAGTGTTAATTCAGATGAAACTGCAAGTTAAAAGCCCTTGTGCATTCCATGAAGGCATATGGGGGTTGTAAGTAAAGCTGCATTCATTTGTATTATTGGCTCCAGATGGAGCTAATTGGTCAGGTTCACACCCTGGCCACTCTGCCTTAAGGAAAAGTGCCCCTGCCTGTCCAGGGAAGAATGGGCATGCAAGCTTTGGTCTCCATGTTATGTTTGAGCTGTGTGTAAGGGCGATGGTGGCTTAGGGGACATGAAAGTAGGTATATGGACACTAGAGATTTTTTTACCAGAGGAGTTTGGTGGTCAGTTTCATGGTTTGACTGCACCATTTTAAGATTGACACATTGCAAGGAAGACAGGTTGGTCCCCAGGATTGTAGTGACTGTGTAACCTGGAGGTGTACTGCGGTCTCTCAAAATATTAACACGGTGTAACATCCCAGAGGCATTTCCTTCTATGCAGCTGCTGTGACAGACCATTCAGCAAATTAAGGATTTTGGCCTATACAGTCTCCCAGCTTAATGTGGATTGTACAAGGCAAAATATGAACAAGTCCTTGGAAGTTGTCTTTGAACCTTCTATTTATAAAGTAGGTGTGTCATGCCGTCTACCCACCATATAAGGGACTAACACTCCCCATTGTTGATAAAAGACCTGCATGGAACTGTGCACATGTGATGAGGTGGCTTGGGAGGTGGTTAGGTATGCCAGTAGGTTGATCTTTGGAAGTTGTGATGGCAATGTTCTAGAGGGTTATTTATGGTACTGGTATTCTAAATCTCCTTGGTGGACCTTCTGGACCTCATGCGTATGTAGGTTCAAAACTGTTTTTAAAAATATATTTTGGCAGTACTTGAATTCAGGAAAAATGGAATGCATTGGCATTTTACACTTCTGGGAAGGTGGTCATTGAATTTTATGAACACATTAAATTCATGCCCCGTAACCATCTCTTATACAGTTTGTTTTTGTCAACTTATTCTTGAACATTGTGCTTTGCCTTACCGTGGGGAATTACATTTCGAGCTTTTCCTTCAATCTACCATATAGGTTATTGCATGTACAGGGACTGTGTTCCTTTACCCATGCATCCTGTTGACTTAGGGCAAGCTACGGTTTTCTGTTACGCAAATCTTTTTGTCATAAAACTAACACTTCACTTGAAGTGTAACATGTTTGCTGATATAACGGTGTGCCTTTGTCGATGGAGTAGTGTGTATGCAGGGTCGTCTTCTGTCTCACTGAGCATTGCAGCTTTATTGGATTAAAAACCTGCATCTGCTGGGATATAGTAGCATCTGCATTGCACAGGGTGGAAAATAGGAGGGGACTGCAGTTTGCTATTCATTAGTCCTACTCTTGTCATTGGAAACTCCCCTTTGTTGTCGAGGATGACTGAACTGATACATTGTGGGTTAAAATTTAATAGGTTCCATGAACTTTACATACATCACTTCAGATACATTATATGTACACTTACCAGTGTAGTATTTTCCAATTTTAGCACAAGTTTCTTGTGTTGTAGGCATTTGGTGAAGCAGTTGGGGTGGTGGGATTTTGTGGAGGTAAATTTGTATTTTGTGTTTGATGTCTGCAGTGTCACCAAGTCATTCTCACAAACCTATTTGAGTGAATTTAAACATGAATAAGGTTGGCAGTTTTGTTACTGTTTGTTTGCAGGTCTGTTTGAGTCTGCCATTGGCTTGCCTTACCTGATGAGCCTTGCTAATGCTGATGCCTACAGACATGTCTGCTTTGTGTGTGGAAAACGTTACAAGTCACGCTCTAAGTTGAACAGGCATGTTCGATACGAATGTGGTGGAGCTAGGAACCAGCTACAGTGCCGAGTGTGTGGACGAAGGTTTTCCAGACCAGACAATCTCAGACAACATAGTTACCTGCACACACTGCAAAAGTTTTGATGTCAATGATATTGCGTGTGTTTGAAGTCTGTGATAATTGCCGTTTTAATCCGATGTGGTTCAGGGTTTGTTACATATGACACGCTGTAATGTGCCTTCATAATTCTCTCTTTTATTTCGGAATCCTGTATGCAGATTGGAAACTGGCGCTGTTAACACTGAAAGATGTGGAACTGATCAGCAGTACGTAACGGAGAGGAGTTGCATACGAACATTGTTTGTTCCCGGACTTAGACAGTTTTGAGTGTAAGATACCGCATATCAGCTATTAATGTATCAGTTGAATGGATGTATTTATGTACATTGCACAACATGAATTCAGTATATGGGCTGTTTCATTATTGTGTAATTCCACATTCTTTTGAATACAGTGTGACTGTGTATGAAATATTTTGTGTATTAAATGTTTATAAAAGAACTGTATTCTGTTTGTGTAAGTTGACTTTTTTCTTATGGTAGTACCTTACCAGACAATATCTTGGAATGAATAATTATGTGAAGTGTTGGAGTATGTGGATGCCTATTCAGTCTGTGCTTACAAATATTCATAACTTAGCAAAATATGTTAATACATGTATGTATAAGTAATTTATCCTGTTCTTGCACTAGTACAAAATTTCAGTCAGTGACATTTATTGGTTGCCCACAATGCTGGTGGTACATACTGTAACGTTGGGTGTATTTATCCTAAGCTAATGATGCACATTCGTAACATGTTCAGCACACCCATTTAAAAAGACTGTAAACGGCAAAATTGTTCTTGTTGAATGTGGATTGTAGACACTGGATTGGTCTAACATGTGATCTGTGGTGGTGCTGAATTTATTGGTTTGCAAAGGGGATTTGCATGTTCAGCTTCAGTGCTGACATTTTTCAAGTTGATTAGACATATGCATGGGCATGTTCTCATGTGGGCGCAAGTGAAAGATCTTGTATTAGGAAGTTGAACAGCTATTCCTGCTGAGTTAGAACTGACTTCCACTGATGATGGTGTGTGGCACTTGGATAATTGTAAGACAACTGGGTTGAGTATGATGTGTCATTTCATTCCTCTGTTAACATCCAAGAACTACTTTGCATAAAGGGTAAATTGAATGTAATGACACCGGATTGGGATTATTAAGCTGGGTTGTAAAATCTTGCTGGCTTAGGATGGGATACCAGGTCTCTTGCATTTAAATAAGTGATTATTGCAAGTGAGCTGACTTCCTGTAGAGTTCTGAAAGGTGAAAGGATTTTTGACTTGGCCCAGTCTTTAGATGTTGGCATGGACTGAACAGGTGGGGAAAAACCAGGTATTGTCTCAGCTTTTTCCTTGGTTGAAGAATTTCCATGGGCAGCTGCTGTCATTCTTGAATATGGCATGTTGTGGGGATACCCTGTTTGTGCACGAGCATCTTTTTGAACAGACTAAGCTACTGCAGACCGGCTAATAAATTGTAAGATGGTGGACATATTCTGTAGCTTTTACTGAACGCAGCCTGAAGATTCATTATTTTTTTTGCCATCTTTCCCTATCCTGAGCCCATATGAACCTGCTGGACTGACCCCTTCCCTCTTGAGAACCATTGCTCATAAATGCCGTCATCTCCCCAGTAGCAACTTCCAGTGAACAAATTTGAGCACCATATTGGTACATAGTAACAAAATGGGCTGGTGTAGTGGTAGCATTTTAGACGTATGTGGGAAGTGTGGTCCAAATCTTGGCTGGGACATGGCTGTCCTGATGGAGGTTCTAATGTGTTTTTCCCCAGTCCCTCATAATAGTGGCGTAGTACCCGGTTTAGGCCACAACTGCCGCAAAAGCCAGCTTGTGTTTACTGTCATTCGAAGTATGTTAGCAGTTTTATGTGTTAAGTTTTCTCACCAGTTGACAAATGCTTGGTAGTGACTGGATTAGGCTACACATTTGTAACATCTTTTTTGACATTTGATGATGATCTTTAATAGTGATGGAATACATTCATGCATGTATAACCGTCTGTTTTATCATAGCTGCACATGCCCTCTGCCGTGTTAACAAAACCAATTTTCTTGCGCGGAGCAGCTGCTCCCAATGGATGTAAAATTTTGTTATTAAAATTTGTCGAAAAATAAGTTAGTTGCAGTCTGGCAAGTATTTGCACTTGATTTGAAGACCCCCCAAGTACATTACATGATGCCTTTGTAATCCTTTGTGAATGGAGAAAAGTTTCAGATTGAGATGAAATAACAGGTCTCATGTAAGAATTTTTTTTTGCCAAAAAATCTTGCCATTTGCCATGAAGTGATGAATGCAATTTAGCCAGCAAGGCAGGCTGTGGAAGTGGAACATACTGTGGCACAAAGATTGATTTACAGATGTTGCCATAAAAACAAAAGACATTCATATTGAATGTTGGGAGCTGAATGTGTCAGAATTTAAATTTGCGCTTAAGAATGCCAGGCATTTGCTTGGCAATATTTCATGTTCCATCTTGTTGCACTGCAAAAATTCTGCGTTTGGAAGCAGAAAATTATTTTTTTGAAAGCGTTTTCACCCCATTTATCTCATTGTGTACCTGCTGAATGGAAGCAAGACCCTGACATTCACATTCCCATGTAATGTTACTTGCTCTTGTTTAGCTGACAGAGAATGCACAAAACATTTCATATGCTAGGCCAAGAAAAATGGGATGGTACCTTTAAAAGGATATATCAAAATGCAAATACCTGAATGTGCCACATCATGAGACACATTTTTTTGGTACCAGATCTGACCTTAGTGCCCTCTAGCAGTTACATAGTAGACTGATGCAGTTATGGAATAATGGTCAGTGAGTAAACTGGAGTGGTCATTCCTGGGTTTGAATCCCTGTGATGAGAGCAAGAAATTTTTCTGTTCTCCAGATTTTCGAAGTCCTGCTCTGGCCCCATGTGTCATGTTCACTGGATAACAGAGTTCTTTTTCAGGGGTAAGACAGTTTGGGCATGAAATTGACAACTCACCTCCCACTAGAGCAGAGGTTAAGATAGTGGACCTGGACCTCTTCTACTCTCATATCCTTCATTGCATGGACAGGGACAGCTACCTATTTTTGTTTACTGACGAGGTGGAGCATGATGAGTACTGTGCCTAAACGTGTAGTGCCTAACTGGTGTCCTATTTTAGGTTAAGGTAAGTTCACCTTAGAACATGCTGTGAAGGCCCAGAGAAGTAGTAGATGTACAGCTCTACTCTTTCTTTAACCTCAGTTGTGGATGGGGTTGGGTGGGCAGTGCCATGACTCAATTTCTGCATCCTCAGGAAACTGATGTCCTGAGCCAGATGAATCCTGTTCTGTCCTCAGTCTGAATTCTATATGACGTGTCTTAATATCGTCCTATGCCCAAGCCTTTGTGGGAGTTTCATTCCTTTCCCCCTCAAAACCCTTCATATATTTTTCTTCTCCACGTGTGTCATGTGCCCTGCCAGCCTCAGTGACTCAAAGATTTGTTGAGTATGAGTCATGAAGCTTCCAATGTAATTTTTCTCCAGTCTCATGTTTCTTTTTTATTTTGTTTTCAGCACCATATTCATGATTGACATCAGTCTGTCTTTACATAATTTAATTTAACTACTTATTAACCTCATCTCCAATTAACTCCAATTCCTCATGGGTCTTTCATGTTCCTGACATAGTGTTTAGAAGTCATTTTCTCCTGGTCTTGAGATAGTGCAATTGAACAAGTAAATAAGTATTATCAGATACCTCCATCATTTGACATGCATATGATGTAGTTTTCCCCACATTACTATACTTTAGCACTTCAAAGGTGATTGTGACAGGTAGTTCTTTGTATCCAGACATTGTAACACATTTCGTTGTAAATGGAATGGATTCGCCCAAGATTCTCTGATCAGTGCTGTGGAAGTAGGTGGCACATTGCAGAAACACTGCTGAATGGAGTGTGGAAGTTGTCATTAGCATCAAAGGAAGAACATGGGGTTAGGGCACTAGAGAAGGGAGCTTTGGGCATTTGTGGTCTAAGGGGGAGGAAGCAACAGGAGCATGAAGTAAATTGCTTAATGGAATGCTTCGCATTTTGTAGTACCCCATGCCAGATATTTGGGTGATAACATAGAGGGTGAGGTGTTCAGGCATGTATGGGGGAGAAGAAAAATGTATATGTGGTACTAGTAAGAAAACCTGAGGGAAAGAGAACTTGGGGAGGTGTAGATGCAGATGGTAGGATAATGAATGAGTGGATGGTTGAGCAAAGGTGGGAGGGCATGGACTGGATTTTTCTTGCTGAACATATGGACAGATGGTGGGTACTTATGAACAGGATGTTGAACCTGCAAATGCCGTTAAGATCGTCAGGCAGGATTTCTTGACTACTAGTAGAGGTGTCTAAAGAAGTGGTGCATGTGTAGTAGTGTGGGTATTTCTACACCAGAATGGGGTAATGCAAGTGTATGTTTTGTTTACTGATGGAGTTACATGTACCAACAAACTGAAGTCTCATGAAACCAAGTGTGTAATCCTGCAAAGCTTTAGACCTTTGGTGGTAGCAACTGTCAAATTCTACATTGTGGCTGTGAAGATGACCTGCTGTGTTCTGGCGTGAGATGCTGAGCAGTGTGGTAGGTGTGTGCTGATGTTGCTGAGGAACCTGCTGCCGCCATCATCAGGGTGATAGTTGTTGGATCACGACAAGATGGTACAGCAGTACTTTGTTGGATTTCTTCATTATCAAGTGCAGACGTATGTGTGCACTTGGACCATGAGGTCTTGAAGGAAGCAGTGTAGCAGTTAACATAAACCCCACACACACACACACACATATTATATTCGGATGCCATATGTTTGTTCAAATGACACATTAGTAACTGAATTAAATAAAAAACACCTGAATGTGGATACTTTGTTTAATTCTTATAATTCACACAACATTTTGTAGCTTGCCGTAAGTGAGTATTAAATGGTTGGACTTAACAGTTGGGTGTCTGGGATGTGTACCTTCAGATAAAAGTGCCTTTTTTTAATAAGTAACACCATAAGCTTATGGGAATACACATAATTTTTTAAAACATATTTATCAGTTCAGAGCCAGTTGTCATCTAAACTGTGGTAGGATTTTTTTTTGACAAAACAGCTGATGGGATGTAGCATATAAAAGGGCATGTGAAATGGTTTTTGTATCTTTTCTTTTATGAATATCAGTTTAAATAAAGGCACTGACATTCAGACTGTCATCACACTGATACTACTGTGTATGCCTAGGCTCACATGGATTACAATAAATGTAAGAACTACAGCATTTACAGGTTGTGTCACGTCTCCAACGCACCATGTTGGATGATAGCTGCTGAGACTGTACCCACAGATCATAGTTGTGACATTCACATGGACACCACTAAGGTCAGGATTTTACTGCAGACATTTCAAGACTCTTAGGGAGCTTGATCATCCAAGCCCGCTTTTCTGTTAGTCCTGCAGTAGTTGTATTTTAAATTTTGTGTTTCTGTTGTGCCTGACACTTCCTTTTTGTTATGTTACATACTTAAGATACATTTGTCAATATTAGATACATTTCAGAAATTTCAGTTCAAAAGCACCCAAACTAGCTTAGTCCTGTTCTGTTTAAGGATATGAGTAAACTTTCATCAACTTTGTTAACATTTCCTGTCTCATTTGTTATGTATTTTGCACTGGTAACATTAATACTGTGTGTAAAGTATTTTTCATTTTTCTTAGTTATGGTAGCTCTGTGTTTGGAAAAATGTTCTCCAAGCCCTGATGAATAGATATGAGTTATGAAGGGAATGTACCCATTATTGATTATCCAACCATTCGTAACTGCAGTTGTGGGCTTGATTTACTGACATTGTTAAATAAACCATGCATGTATTTTCTTATGTGCATGCTTTTGATCCCATGATGAGGCTTCACAGTTTGATTCACCCCCCCCCCCCCCCCCCCCCCCCCCCCCCCCCCCCTCCCTCCCCCCCCCCCCC
>Ga0123352_10001137_pt1 | contig 34551 bp, 9 predicted proteins | sample TergutLab28metaG_FD_89700 | JGI IMG/M metagenome (GOLD analysis project Ga0123352, IMG submission 89700) | Labiotermes labralis P1 segment gut microbial communities from Petit-Saut dam, French Guiana - Lab288 P1 | ecosystem: Host-associated > Arthropoda: Insects > Digestive system > Gut ...
ACAGTGTAATGGTTTGTGTGTGCTACACAGTGTAATGGTTTGTGTGTGCTACACAGTGTAATGGTTTGTGTGTGCTACACAGTGTAATGGTTTGTGTGTGCTAAACAAACTGATATGTTGCGGATAAAGGACACATTTCTTATTTATTATTTCAATATCACATATTATTACAACTATCTGCATTTATTTTACGTCACCATATTCCTCTAGTAGGTTACGAAAAATACGCTGATGAGAATTTTACTGTCAGTAGGAATGTAATCCACTGAAACAATCCAGCAATTCGCTGATGTTCAAAGGCAATAACGCAAACAAAGTTCTTTTAAAAACTGAATGAAGGACATAGAGGCAACATGACCGAATTGCTGCACTTAAATTCAGAAGTGGATCAAAGAAAGTAACTTAAAACCAGAGCACAGGGTCAGAAATTGTCTAAGTATTTGTGGAGTGTCCACTAATAAGCTCCGTATAAGATATGCACATACGTTATGAAGGGTAAAGTGACCCCTCGACAAAGAAAAGAAAGTGTACGTTACTTGCGGGAGTTAAATGAGGTGAGGAGTGCCGGTGGATAAAAATCAATGTTCCGTGATAGGGAGAGAAATGGAGCAAAATGCGGGCACAAGGAAGGAAGAAAATTACTGAAAAACCGCTGGATGCCGCAATGACTCCACAGCGAAGAAGATGATTCTGGCAAGGGATTATGGGACTCCATTCCCCTGAGATTTTCCGACAAGCTGTTGATTACAGAGCCGTAAGTTAACGTTATATAGAGTTGTGAAAGTTTCTAGCGGTGACGTCACAAGACGGCATTAATGTCTTACTTCAGAAAGGCAGAATGAGAAGCACCTAAAACCTAACAACCTATTAGCACAAAATAAGGGCATCTGTTTCTACAGTACAACCAGTAAGTTAATCTGTAATTTAAAATTGAGTAATTAGAGACGTGGGAAGTTTCAGGTCGGCACGGGAACTAAAAATTATTGTTCTACGGTTGTAATGCCGTGTAGTTTGGTACATGTGTACCAGTTTTGCTGACATGACTACGGCTTCCATGTTCAGAGCAGAAAGGATATGTGAAGATGGAAAATGTAGGCTTGTCAGAAACACTGACATTTCTCTACCTACCAGACTACACGGTGCCATACGCCAGAATATGGTCATATTTATAAAGCGTGTATTTCAGTAGGGTGGAGAAGAAGAAAAATGTGTGCCAGGATATTCGCTTGGTCTCATTTAGTTCTGATGCAAACTGCTAATAATGTCCAGTTGCGATTTATTGACTTTTATTCTTCATTGCAAATTTCATGGAGCTGAAGTAACTTTACATAGCAGAATAGAAATTCCAGTCTTTTCAAAAAAAATTACTTACGTTTGTGACCTTTGTGGAACCACCACAGAATTCAGAAACAGCCACTGCCTCTCTGGGACACCGTATTACAACTACTTGCTTATTGCTTATATCATGAATAAGCAGGTCAGTTACGTACCTGTTGTGAAGTCTGGCCCGCCAATCTATATTTGGTTGCTTTTTTCCTATTAAAAAGTCTAGTACCGAATTGCACTTCTGTTACTAAACACAATTACAGGCATACAAACAGATACCGTTCTTTGAGTGGATACACTGCTACTAAAACAATGTTTTGCTGTGAAACTTACAGAATATGAAGGCCACACTTTACGCTGAACGGCTCTACAAATTAATTGTGTTTGTTAAGGTACATGCAATGCATACTCATTTCACATGAACACCACATTCTGCATACATTGACAAGCGTATGTGTTCAGCCTATACATACCGGTATTTGTTACAGCTATTGATAAAATAACGTATATATATCTGGAATTATACAAAATATTAATTAAAATAATGTAAATACACTGTAGGGCAAAACTGATACACGGATCCCAACAAGAAACCAATTATATAACGACATATACAGCATAAATATGCATACATAATGTAAATTCAATTAAGCAAAACCAACGAGGGGATCAATTTCTAAACTACAACCCAAACCAGAATGTTAACATAAGAACGCAAATGTAAAGGAATTGTTATCCAGAACAGGAAAAAGGAATCAAATATTTTTAAGCTTTTCTCAGAGTACAACCAACAAGATGCGACGTTTCTCAATTTATTTATTTCTGTAAGACACTCTACATGTTTCAGACGGGGTTTCCGTCCATAATCAGGAGTCAAAACTGCACATACAGCGTCAGATATTTGTCAGACCTGTACCTGACGCTGCATGTGCAGTTTTGGGCTCATGATGATGGACAGAAAACCCGTCTGAAACATGTAGAGTGTCTTACAAAAATAAATAAATTGATAAACGTCGCATCTTGTTGGTTGTACTCTGACAATATATTAGCAATGCACAGACCGATGAATGCTAACTGAATGAAACTGTTAATTTAAGGGCGAGGTTCTTTATCACATTTTTTAAAAAAAACTCATTTTCATAGACACGATACATTTACAACAGTAGCTGTACCATGCACTCCGCTGATCTTAATGCGTAACTATGCCTTATGCTGTCAAGAATTCCAGGCATGTGTCACACTGCTGCCGCAGCCGCTTCAGTCAAAAGCCGAAGCTCTTACGGCGTGTTGTCTCTTTTCAGTAAATTACGCCCTTCATCTGGGCCCAGAGATGGCAGGGGTAGGAACGAAATAGTTAAAAAAAATTCGACTTTTTTGTCCCATCCATCGAGCTGGATACTGAGAGTCCAAAAAACTCGATTACGTAGCGGATAACTGCAGCAGGCACCCATCACCTATAAATCACACAGTCTGTCGCGTTGACAGAAATATAGCCTCCTCTACTTAAAGGTAATTCTTCCATTGCCGCATCTCGATGATAAAGTGGCTGTGACTAGGTTTGCGGATTTTTTTGGCTTGTTCTTACAAGCAAAATGCAATTCTTATAATTTCTGAAGGCAATTAATATTCGCTCTATATTGAGGGGGCACAAGAAAAAATTACTGAAATATGTGTAAAAAAACATGAAGGTTTCTGTAATTTAATTGAAGAAATTACTGGAATAGAGGAAAAGAAGGGAATATCATGTAGAGACAATGCAGAATACTGGTCTAGAAGCACGGTGTTATACATTTCAAGGAAGAAAATTGAGAGTACGCCCACTAATTATAGTCTGTGAGTGACGAAACTGCCTATAGACTTGACTGGCCTAAACCAGATTATTCCCGATAAAAAAAAGTAAATACCCACCTCAAAAAGATATTTAGACATAAACTGCAGCCGAAAAAATCCTTTTTTTTTCACAGGATATTAGGGACTATTCTCGAGGAAAGTAAGTGAACATAATGTGGAGCTCACCACTAGTCTCCATGCGGTTCCGATGTTAAGAACACATGGAGTCTTACCCCAACTCCCTCCTTATGTTTACGTGGTGCAATACATAAGCAACGTGAACACTAATCCGTGGAAAGCATACGTATAGGTAGTATTATGGCGGAGTATGCCGTTCTGAATCCGTGCAACTAAATTTCTGTGCTTGAATGTATTTGACCTAATGATCCGCAATAATACTATGAATATTCTGTATAATACAGTCAGTATAGTGATCAAGGAATATGATCTCTATCTACACCTGCTGCCACAAATACATCCAGTTTGCGAAAGTTTTGAGAAATCTCCAGACGTTTGAGAATGAAAAGTACCTCTTTCCCAACCACACTCACCTCACAACTCGAAACCTATAGGCACAATATGAACTTGGTCTCAACCGTGACTTCCAAAATCCACTGGCAAATGCGATTAAGCCTAGTTGCTGCACTGGCTGGCAGAATATTCTCTTGAACTATCAGGTCATCGTGATAAGAAAGACAAGGGCCACATTTATATACACTCCTTATTTCCCTTGTCATATACATCAAAAGCACGTATAAACCTATGCATTCTGATCTACAGTATAAAGCAACAAAACAATCATATTCTTGGTAGAGGCAGTGGTGTGCATTCAGTAAATTACAAGAATCCTTCATGAATAATATCAGACCCTGATGTTAATTCACAGTACAAAGCAAATTTCACAGGTTGAAATATCCTAATTCGTATCCTTAATTTTGAAAATCTATTCAGCTCACTAGGAATTTCACTTCTGATACACCCTTTTGGATTCATAAAATTGCAAGTGTTTTGTAACCGCTGGTACTGAAAGTATGCATAGCAATAAGCCCTTGAATTTACTGGTACTAACATGCTGAAGGACAAAACTAATGTGTGATTTCATTGTTAATACTAATCTTTGAGGATTATATACGGACAAATGTATGTTTGTTGTGACAGTTGTATGGAACACACACATAAATCTCGTCAACAAGAGACGGAGTTCTTACTATAGAGTTTTAAACGACACAGAGTTAAATTATATTTCGTTAACTATAGCAGTTAATTTATCTCAGTAATTAACCAACTTGATGCACAAAATTTTTGTTTTACAATACGTTTATTTCATGCCTCTACATGTTTCGAGCACATGTGCTCATCATCAGCAGGTCAAAATTGCATTACACAGCCTCTGGTATCATCACACTGAAACAAGTGAGTGGTCTAAAATTACTTGTTTCAGTGTGACGATATCAGAAGCTGTGTAATGCAATTATGACCTCCTGATGATGAGTACATGTGCTCGAAACATGTAGAGTCATTAAATAAACTTATTGTAAAACAAAAATTTTGTGCATCAAGCTGGTTAATTACTGAGATAAATATACTGAGATGCACGGTCAGCAAAACGTCAAAAAAATATAGCAGTTAACTTTGTTTAATTCAAAATTAACAGCACTGAGCGAAATCGGTAGAAGCTTATATATTATGCCTTAAGAAGTCCTATAGAAGATCAGTACATACTTTTTCTAGGTCTGTGGGTTCTTTAAGCAGGAAACGATTACACATTTTCGCAATATTGGTGTATTTAATTTTTATGCATTAATATTGCATTCGTGTTCATCTTCACATAAAAATCAGACTGGGTATGTTTTGTTTACATCTTAATTTCAGATTAATGTAGGTGCGTACTAGGTAGACATTTGTAGACATGTAATTTAAACCATATCCTTTCTTTACTATGGAAGTACATACAGATGAGAATTGCATTTAATGAAAATCACAGTATTTATCGGCCTCTTTCGAAGGAAGTAGAATGTCGTTCTTAATTCGCTAATTACAGTAAATCTTCCTATTCCAGTTAGCAAATTAGTTACAGTCACAAGTGAGAGAGCGAAATTTACACACAGTATGTGAGGCACAGGAGCAGACGACTGAAGTGCAAACTCGGGGTACTCTTCCCTTCTTCACAGCACCCACAGCCTGAAACCGTTCCTCTGGTACGGCCTACTTTCATCCCAATTAAGGGAAAGCTCGGGGTCGAAATCGCAACGTTACTCAAAAGTTCTCTGATTCTACTTACAAGCTTCAGTTGTTTTTCCTTTCTTTTCTCTCTTTCCTTTTCTACGAAAAGTGAACTTCTGGTGGAGTATTCGGAAGGCCAACCTGTTTTCTAACGGCTTTACTTTTACTATTACATCAGAATTTACTTATTAACATAAATCCCGAGCATATAATTAAAACCTACGAATTTTGTTCTCCTTTATGGAAGTATTGTGCATCGTTCAGCACACAGCAGAAACAAACAAAAAAAAAGAGAGCTTGTTCAGTAACTTCGGCATTAGCATACAGTCAGACTTTCGACGGGCGTCATATATATATATGTAGAAAGTAATCCTGTAACAGGCCCGGTTTGGCCCAGAGGGTGGGTAGAGGTATAGCTCTACTCTTCCATGACCGCGGCACTAGAAGGGGGTGAGTGGTCAGCAGCAAGCCCTGGTCACACTTTACCCCCAGGAAAGACCCGGTACCCATTTTACAGGAGGCTGGATGGGCCCCAGGGCCGGTCTGGAAGGGCGGAAAATCTCGTCTCCACCGGTATTCGATCCCGGACCGTCCAGCCCGTAGTCAGTCGCTATACCGACTGAGCTACCCGGCCGACATGTGTATATATGTATGACACTTTAAATTTGTAATCCAAGCAATACTATAGAATAAATTATATTAAGTTTATGTCTTAGTGCTATATTGATATTTATTATCTCATCCTATGGACATAAATTCGAACTCAATTACAGAATTCCATTAAACTTATATATTGGTAGGCTCCTCCAATTCGTCCAGTTCCCCACCCTCGATCGCATACAAATCCGTAATTCTGCCCTTTACAGTCGGTACCAGGTCTATGTCCTGGGGGTAAAGCGGCTAAGGCGTGGCACTGACCACCCACCCCCATCTAGGGGCGAGGTTAAAGGAAAAGTAAAGTTATACCTCTACTCCCCCTCTGGGCCTTAGTGGCCTGTTGTAGGGTGAACTTCTGTCCTTTGAATCACTTTCAGTAGTCAAGTCAATTCTGATCGCGTGTATGGCATGGGTACATGTCTGTGCAGCTGTAAGGTTCAAGATTTTTCTTCGCGACTTGTTTGGTTTAAATCTAGACTTTACTATCTTGACTAAGGCTTCTGGTAATCTTCTTCAGTCCTTCCAGAAGAATTATGCGAAATTATTCTTCAGACACGCCACGCCACCTTCAGACACGCCACGCCACCTTCTTCCAAATTGGTACATCTCAACTTTATTCTTTATCCGTCTCATTCGACGGTATGTATTACTATATTGAAACAGCGTCGTTATATGACCTAGGAATCATTTAATCGAACCAAAGAATAAAGAATTCATTTGTGCAATGTTTGACTTATCTGCTAGCATGATACTCATTTATATTAACGAGCAACAAATAGGCTTGTTCGCATACGGGAAGGGAAAAATAGCTTGCCCATGGCTAGCGAGCCGTCGGCATCAGAACAAAGCCGACCGGGCAAAATTTCGTGTCATATTCGGGTTTCTTGCAAAGTCGTCGTAACATTCATATTTTTTAAACTTGAAGAAATTAAGAGACTTAACATGATTTTAAGAGCCCTTGACATAAGAGGTTTTTATAATTGAAATAGACTGTGTTCTGTGTGAGGCACGCGCTGAGGCCGAAGAGAGAGTTGGGCATCGAGCAACAAGAATGTTCAATTTTACGGTCAATTATGGACATTGAAAATATTCGATTGTAAGTCTCCCCGCACAATATAGACAGATGATCCATTTTATTATATCGTTAACACACGAAGAGACCTTATAGTGAATTTTAAAACTCTCGAAATGTTTCTGTAGTTATCAACGAATTTCACATCCAGGGGGAATGACAGAACAAACGCCTGGGGATTGTTCATCTCTGCGAACTTTTCCTAAAGTTTTACATTACGTAAGTCAAATTGACAAAATACTAAGTACAATACAGACCACAACAAGCACATAAACAGTGTCATACTTGTACACACGTGTATGCACCTTAGTTAAAGATGAAACTGCAACCACAGAGGCTTTCCTTACCTTCTATATTATTGATGTGTTCGTGAACACCTGGATGTATTTGAAAGCCAGCTCTTGTTTCGAAAACACCCGAACAAGTCTTGAGTTTCTCCTCCTGTTGTTAGGTCGAAATGAAATTCCCAACGAGCGCCCGTGGGCGTCATTCAAACACTCCAGGCTTACAGCAAGAGAAACCACAATAAACCAACGAAAAATGAAAAAAGGTGAAAAGAAAAAAAAAGAAAAAATAAATAAAACGAGAAGAAGCAAAATGAAAGTAAAAGGAAAGGAAATAACGCTTCCTTCCCCTTACGAACAATATACAAAACTGAAGACAGAATTTGTCACAAAAAACGATAAATGCTACAAAAATTTTGTGCAACACGTAAATTACAGAAATATCGTATTACTGTGCATCTTAATGCTGTTTCTTTAAGCAAGCTAGTGTTATAAAAGCATTCCCATTTCTAAAATTTGCCACGCTTCAAAACGAATTTCCTTCTCGTGCTTCAAAACAACTGTCATTTGCCTCAGACATACCTACGGCAACATGATCAATACCCAGAATGCACACAGTAAGCAGTATCAGTCTACCGTATAGAGCAATTATCATCGTGGTTGAGCCGACAGCACCGTTGGTGCATACCGACAAATGAAGCTGCCCATTCTGCAATGTTCTGTCCTATTCAGTCCCCCCCTGAAACGGCTACCCATTTTTAATTTTAATTTTTATTTTTTTAAATTTTTTAAATGTTTGCCATCCTGAAGTGTTTAACACATATATGAATATATAATGTATCAGTCAAACACAATAAATTTTAATATGTAATTTTATTATTTATGGCAACGTGTTTCGACTCTCATAGAGTCATCTTCAGGGCCTTCTAAGATACAGATCCTTATTTAACAATGTTTAAAATGCATTGTGGGATCCCAAACGCTTACCTTCTTGACATAACTATGTATTAAATACAAGTGCCGTTAGTTCTTATCATACAACTAGAATACTTTAGTTTTAAAATTTTAACCGGTACACGTAAAGGAGGTTAAACTTTTTTTTATTTTTAACTTTTAAACTTATGTATTTGAAATACGTTGTCGTAGACAACGTTGGATATTATTACACATATATTGTTACTAATTGCTTAAAAGTTTATAAAGCTTAGTCAATAGTTTGTTTTATACACTTTTAAGTAATTAGTAACAATATGTATATATATATATATATAAAACAATATCCAACGTTGTCTACGACAACGCATTTCAAATACATAAGTTTAACCTCCTTTACGTGTAGCGGTTAAAATTTTAAAACTAAAGTATTCTAGTTGTATGATAAGAACTAACGGCACTTGTATTTAATACATAGTTATGTCAAGAATGTAAGCGTTTGGGATCCCACAATGCATTTTAAACACTGTTAAATAAGGATCTGTATCTTAAAAGGGCCTGAAGATGACTCTATAAGAGTCGAAACGTGTTGTCCTAAATAATAAAATTTGTTGTGTTTGATATATTATATATTCATTCTCCATTTTTAAACTTATTAGTATCTGAGAACTTAGATTTTGAGATTGAGACTAAGTATAATTGAAAACGGTGTATACAGACATCTTCAGGAACATTCTGTCTAAACATACAATTGATGCAAAATGACATAGATTACTTAAAAAATTTAAACAACAAACGTAACCAAACTCCATGCAGCGCATTCCTTCTTGAGAACCTATTACTTTTGGAGCTAGCGAATAAATTTGGCGTATATTACCATCCCTTTACTTTTATTTCAAGCTACAAGGATGTAGTCCACGCCATCCCCCTCATCCATTCATTTTATTACTATATTCTCATCCGCATTTAGTTTTTTCAAGCTCTCCATTTCTGTAAGATGTCCCATCAAAACCCTGTACGCATTCCACTTCTTCCTCACAGACCCCGTCCATACTTTACCCTTTATTGAATCTCCTAAAACCTTTTGTAATGGAAAACAATAAAATATTATTACACGACATTATTACCCCTATTCTTAAATGCCAAGCTTTTCGCTATGAAAAATGATATGGGTGTTAATATATGTTTTAATTCATCATATTTTAAAATGCCAAATGAATGGCACGACAATATGAATTAAATAATATTGACGAAAAACCAAACAATAAGTAAAAGAAAGTTGAACTTGTATAACTGCATAATCGAAAATGTTTATAGAGTCAGAACTGGGAAGAGTTCCAAACTTTCTTGTTAGACTGTCACTACAGACGGAAGTAACAGTAGGCCTAACTCTGAGCTTGTAATCTGGAGGCAGTTCATCATTTCGAATGTGTTTTATGCTATCAGGTTTCCTGATTGAAATATTAAACTTAATGAGTAAGTTCTTTGCAACCATGCATACGTAACTAACATCCGTGTCCATTTACCTCAGAGAATCGCATCAAAGTTAACATCGTACTTCACAGTCTGAAACGTAATCCTTCTTTTTATTAAATATTCACTGCGTGCAAAAGATTATTTTAGTTTTAACGAAATATGCTTTTGTCACGCACCGATTGGTTTTAAGATAAGCCATTTTTAAGAAAGTCTGTAGGTTTCCTGAAAGTTCATTTCAGCTACAAGTAGGTCGAAGGTAGAGTTCACATCTGACCGATTACACCCTACGTAGGATTTGTTGTAAATTTAAGCAACGTCCCAAAAAGAAATTTAATCCAAACCCATTCAGTGGTTTTGGATGAACAACATAAAGTTAGGCAGACACCGTCTCTGCATTACGCTTTCATATTTTACACTTAGTGCAAAAAACGCGTAACAGAGCTCCCCAGTTTTTCCTCAACACACATCCATATCCGACTACTGCTTATATTCTTTTCGTTCTTGCTTACAGAACACACGTATAGTTTTGTTCTCCCATTGTTTCGTAAGCATATACTCGTCTGAGAAGAGACACAAAGCAAAATGTGTTATAAGCTCCATCTATATCTAGAGCTGTTGAAAGGAAAGCATGCGAATATGTTCTCAAAATTACTGTCTCAGTTCATGAAGGAATGCGCTGAAGTATATTCGTGAGTATTCTGCCATTACTGTTAAAGTGCTGAAATTCCTTCGACGTTATTTCTCGTTGTTTCTTTGCTCTAAGCTTCAAACTCCATATGTCTGAGTAAGCGAGAACTGGAGTATGTCCTTTAGTTAATCTTGCACGAAGAACGAAATATTCCAGAGTTACCCACTGGCATTATAATGGTATAGCCAACTCCTTCGCACTTTCCCTTTTTGCTACATTTCCCTATCTTTATCTTGTCTGTCATTCTACCCCCACCCCATACCCCTTCCCTTATTTGTACTCATCTCCAGTTGCTTGCCGCCTGCAATACATTTCTATACCCCCAGAATCTGTCTCCTCCCTTCTTCCCACCTCCATCAACCGTCTTCTCTTATGATATGAAAGTACTCGATAGACGTGAAGAAGAATCCTTCCAATTTCACCGAATATTGTGGACTTAACGTGCGTCGGCTAAAGGAAAACGGTTTTACGACTGAGAAGATCGAACCCTTTTACTGTATGCGGATTCATCCTCGCACACTGAATTTGCCACAGCGGGTCTATGCTACTGAGCTCTCTACCAGCATTAGGGGGGGGGGGGAGATTCGAAAAAATCCTAGCTATCACGCTACTTCGAAACGAAAAATATTGACGTAAACAACAGGCAGTGTTTACATAGTAACAGTAGAGGCGATATCTCACCTTCTTCCTATCTGTTTTTAATGCACTCCCCTCTCTCTGTCAAATACTTCACAGTCGTCATTTCCACAAGAAAGTAAAAATCAAGCGACTTCTACTTTCTACACAGCAGCAAATTATCCATTATTTTACGGCCTTCTTTGTTATAAATTACCAGCTGTTTTCAATTGAGATGTCGTGCCTGAATGCACGTGATTTGAGAACTTTGTTGCTCGTCATCTCAATGCAGCGGCCTCTGAAGTCACGCTTAGCAATTATGGAAGCAGTGTAATAGGCCTAATGAATATTTAGCAAAGGACCTTCTCCAGTCAAGGCAGAAAGCTTCACTCCATATTTTGTTTGCTAGGTCCGGTGTTTATTAAGTTAATAAACACAGTCTTTTAATTTGATCATATAACCTAATTTACCGTTTAAAGCTCTGTGGTATATATACGCACCACCTGATATAACACAAAAATGCTCTGCATCTTGTTACATATCAATTTAGTTGTTTCGCATGATTCTCGCAATATACATTGGATACATCCTTAAGCAATAGGCAATGAGTGTACTAAATAATGACTCAGTTTTTCTCTATGAGGTACTAAATGAGTCTGTTATAAACAGCTGTGATAAACACCATTCTTCATAGCCGTATCATGGTTCAGGCGGTTGGTAACCTCCCTATCACTCTAGCAAACGAAGGTCGAGCCTGTCGATAAAGCGGAATTTGGGCAGATTCATCTCCAAGTACTTCGTTTTTTTCCCTGATGGTATCACCCAACCAATGCCCCACACGCATCTTCGTATTAATACTAATGTTATCCGGAATAGGAGTGGGCAAGGTCTGAAAGTCTGGAAAAAAAACAACACTTTTTCGGATTTCGGGAGATATGAGACAGAAAATACTTAAATGTACGTCTTCACACACGTACAAGTGGCTTAAATTTGGCTGCGGATTGTCTTGTGACTATCAAGTTACTAAGGTGCCGTAATATTCGTATGTGGTATAAGTTAAATAAAACACGGTATAACCCGCATTACAAAGCCTGGACTGACAGACCATGTATATATCGTCTGTACGGTCCACTAAAGGTATTATTTCAATTTTTCATTCCTCTCAAAATGTACACATTTAAATATGAACTTCACAAAGGCCAAAGAATATAGAACCTATCCCCGTCCTCCCTCAGAGAATGCCCCAAACCCATCAAGATTACGACGCTCAGTGTCAAGATATAAGATCCGGTTATGAGATGCGGACACCCGAACAAATCAAAATCTGCGGGGAAAGGGTGGGGAGACACCAAGAAAGACAGACTGACTAAATGCCAGAAGCAGGGTGACTTGGACTTGATCAGTCTTAGAAGCCCTAAATTAACATAATCGTATCTCTGGAGAGGTTATCTCAAGTTCCGCTGCTCCTAATCTCTGCATGCGTGGTGTTTCGTCTCCATTCTCTAACTAACCTAACTGATGACTGTCATAATTCTATCATTCCTTCAAGTAAATTATCTACAATGTTCAATGAAACAGGCCAGACGGTGTCACTGTTAAACTTTTCCAGTTAACCGAACTTCATCCATCTCTAGTGTTATCGGACGGCTAATAACAATAGCATCGTTACATGACCTACACATCAAAGCCTTTCTCACTTCTTCCCAACAGCCAGTCCGCAGTTCTTTTCCAGTCAGTCGCAAAATAGACGATACAAAAATCAATAACATGAATTGCTTCTTTTGTAATTATCGACATTCCATATTCAGTTCGTTTTTACTTTAATTTACGAGTATAGGCCTATGCTGTTCAAAACTCAGCTTCAGTTTTATTCGCATTGATTTATATCTTAAAGACGTCAAGATTCCAGTAGGCCTACAACAGTATACAGCATTCCACGATCCATCCATCAAGAAATTGTCGCTGATTGTTACTAGGTTCATTACCTGGAGTGATCTGGTTCAGGAGCGGTCTTTTGCGAATGCGGTAAAGAACCTTATGGATTCATAAAATGGGCTTATCTCTGCATTAATTCACCAAATGCATGTGCACTTTAGGTCCACCGGTTAAGTTACGTATTAACAGGCAGCACTGTATATACTGCGTGGTTACACATCATAGTTTCTCTGATGTGGACTGAAATAAAATGTTAGTAGAAATGACTAAAGCATTGGAAGGAATGTCCATCCTGTTCGGTGTACGAACATCCTCGGGCTGGTCAATATACAGTTCTCCCTAGGTAGGCCATAGCAGGAGCTGGGACGTGTGGGAAGGAGGTATATGGGTCACCACGCTACGGGAATGTCAGAACAAATGGAGCGGTAACCAAGAACGGGTTACGGCATATGGATTCATCTACAAAGGACATGACATTGGTCCACAGAATACCAGATTATGATGAACACAGTAACATAAACGTTTTACAATAATGACACCTGCGTTACACTGCAGATCACGTTAAGCTGCCACTAATGGTATGCTGACATTGGCCTATTTAAACAAGGAGGAAAAAGTTTCATTGGAGCTTTGCATACGAGGATGAACATATTCTTATATTCTCCACAGTTTTGCCTTATGGAACTAAAACTTATTATATCCTGGAACTCAAAAAATTAATTTAAGAATTTCAATGTTTGAAATACATTTTGCTTAATTCTTGCTTAATGGCTGTGACTTATGCGCATGTTCAACCGAGGACATCGGCTCAAGGGCCGAACATTACTAGTCGCCTGACCGTTACTGCGGAGGACCTATTTAGATTCATGTGGCACTTCTGTTGGAAAAAGTAGCGGTTTGCGCCAGTCACTCTCAGTCCATCCATACCTTACAAGCATACTGCATGCATCTACCACAGACGCGACGTAATCTTATCAAATGTCAGGATATTTAAAAGAAACCAATTGTTTCTTCTCTATCAGGCGACGATTCGGATTCGTATTCGGTTACTGTCCGCTTTAAATCTGCCCGGCATAATTAGCCTGTTAGGGATTTTATAGTCTTCTTGAGTTCCGTCACGCAAATTCCGAAATAACACCTTAAACTACACAACGATCACTCTGCTCCGCCTCTCCCCCATGACAGTATTCACCAATAATACGAAAGTTCGACGTGATGCAGACTGAGCCTCTAACAGTGGCATTCAATAATAAAGTAATAAAGCAATTCGTAATAAAAGCTGACAGTTGGCTTCGACAAAAACCGACAGTCTGTTAACCGAATTTCATAACTTAAAAGACAAGTTTATAAAAATATGTTTTCATTGTGTTATTCCCTCCCCCCCTCAAAAAAAAAGAATTTCTTCCATCGTAATTTCATTCACCCCTTTTCATAAATAAATACAACCGCTTGTAGGAAAATAAGTTGTACCATGCAATGAGACAGCCTGGGAAATGGACAAGTACATATTGAAGTTGAACAAAGGTAAGCTGTCGTAAATCAGTAAAGTGATTTGTCAGTGGCTGGACAATTGGAATTCGATAATTCGATTCGGGGTTGGTGGGGGGGGGCAGGGATTTCTCTATTTCCACCACGTTCCCGTCGACTGTAGACCCCATCCATCCTATAGTTCACTAGGTTTCAGAGCCTTCTTTATAAAGGAGTTAAAGCAGCCAGAGCCTGAAAGCGAGCACTCAGCACCACCAGTACCAAAGTCAAGAATGCGTGAATTTAATCCCAGTCCTCCCCACAAATTTAAGGCATGTTCCTAAACTACAGGAACAGCATTTCACTTGAAACAAAAGGATGCATTGTCAGCTGACAATACTGTTCTACGATACAGCGAAATTGGAATCATGAAAAATAATTTAGTTTCAAATCACGTTCCATAATCCAAACCAATTCCAGATACCATTCAAAGCTGTATTACTGAAACAGCACTCTTCGCATTCGTATTCATTATGTAGGCCTACCGCCCTAATAAAGAACTGATTATGCGTAGGTCTATCTCACGATATATCAACACTGCACAGTATTCAGCCGTGTTTGAACGAACATTGGCTGGAGAGTTCTACAAAATTTATGGAGCATAATTGATAATGACAGACTATTAATTGGTATATTTATGTATACGAAATATTAGAGTGCTTATTAAACAATATGAACTGAATGCATATTGAAAAGTTTAATAACTAGGGAAATGAAAACTGACATTTAGCGAACGCGTCGGTACGCTGATTAACCAAAGCTTCAATACCTCACAGACAACTGAGATAGCTCATTCGGTACAGTAACTAGTATACAGAATGAACGGAATGCGATTCAGACAGGGTAAGAAGTCTCCCTATTCCTCACTGCGCCCAGGGTGGCTCTGGGTTCCACCTCTCCTCCTAGCCCTTGGCTACCCAGGATGAATCTTTTGGAGATAAAGTGGTCGGTACATCAAGTTGACGTCTCACAGCCGTCTAATAAAGAACTCTATAATGTGTGGAGCTATACCTTCCTGCTCCCCTACGTCTTCATGGCGTGTGGTGCTTCATAATTTTACATGTACTGTAGAATACATCACATTAGGTCGCAAGCGTACCTTCACATGTCTAGCGAACCCTCTCACAACTCTCTTGTGAAGTAAAAAGTGAGGGTTTAGATAGGTCCGTCCTTCTCTTAAGAATATGATGTTAAAGTACAAGCAAATTAGTCACTGGGACATTTACGGTACTCCCGTCGGTGAGTGCGGAATACTTTCTTCTGAAATGCAACTCCGTATAACTTGTAAACGTTTACCAATATTTCTGAATAATGTATTGCCTGCAGTTTCGCTGCACTTGAAGATGGAGGCAAGCACTGCAGCTGCATAAGGTAGAAGATATCATTCGTATTACTCGTGCAATTACATCAAACCTCGCGGTAATTTATTCACATAATAACATCACTCTTAATACTTCGAAAATTTAGGAATAGGTGGATTTCACTGACGTTTCGGAAGAATCTGTCATGTCAAATTTTAAACTTTCGTAAAGACTGAGGAAATTGGTCATTCTGTAACGTGTGCGAATTTCTGCGTCATACCCAAAGGACTTCATTCAGTCTTCGCAGTGTACCGCAAAACACTTATCCTTACTCTTCACCAGTACCTCAGGGCACTAAACCCTTCATGTGAATAGAAAAGCCTTAATTTACTTTACATCGAACCCACTTTGTGGTGATCTGCTTGTAAAAAACTACCCACGTTGGCCGTGTGTTCCTACAAGGCAGGTAAGTTTCGTCAGCCTATTATTGTACAAAACATGTGCAGTGAATGGTCACAGAATGTAGCTTCACTTTGATTGCAACTATGAGTAATTCAGGTCTCTACGAATATAATATTAAATACTAACAACAAGTCTAATTAAATATTACTTAATTATTTGTCCTTTACTTTCTACAACGATGATACCCAAATGCGTAATTTATAAACGTAAAGGAGGAGGATAACTTTCAAAAGATTAATTTGAAATAATGTACAATGAAGATAACGAGTGAAGTCATCTAGCATGTAACACAGTGTCGACTGGTAAAGTCACCAACATTTCATCTCGCCTTCTTCGGGCTCCAATAGTCTCAGCAGATTGTTTCGACTGGCAGACTCGGCAGATGAAGCGCGTTCTTCCTCCGTTTTGAAAACTACTAACCAGTCAGACACTCTTCTTGGACCGACACTCAAAACTGTGACAGCAACACCTCCGAAACGCCGGTAATTACCGTCGACGCGGCCTCACATCCCGGAATATATTAACACTCAACAAGGGCACTGCAAGAACGTCGAATGTTGAGTACAAATAAGCTATCAAAGCTCATTTTAACGTACCTAACATGAATGCACAAGTAACGTCGTTCAATAAGCTTGTCTCCCAAATCCTCAAAGGCTAAAATTCTGCTTAATTTAAGGGCGTTATAAGCAGCTTATTATAGTTCAGAGTAATTAATAAATGATATCGTGGCCTATTTGGTACCAGAAAATTAGCGTTTAAATATCGAGAATGGAAAAAAATCCCTCAGATATTCAATAAATGTAGCTGAATTCTAGGCCGACAGCAGCACTTCGAACTACCCATGTATGAAGGAAAGCTACTAACCACTCAATCGAAGCGCGACATGTTGATGTTGATAAGACACAAATAATTTTAACAAAATATTATCTCCACATAATTGTCTCCAAGGGATAATAACAAATGGATTAACCCTCTAAACGCCGAATTAAATCCCATCTGCCATGTGCTGGCATTATTAGAACCTCACCATATTCTCCACGTTGGCAGGATAAGGGTTAAATGTTTCAGAATCAATTCGGAACTGGAAAGGGCCAGTGGGACTAATCAGTTGTGAAAGAAACTTGCTACCTTTAGGTGACAAATCTCCGTTGTGTTCGGATTACTCAGTGAATTTAAATGAGTTCCGTCATGCACAACACAGTTATATATCTACAGTAACAAATTTCGGCCCACTGTTTTATAGTTTCTTACATGGATTCTGGTATATAGATCTAACGATGGCCCATAAAATGGGGTTACCTGATATATACAGCTGTGTTGCACGTGATGGAACTCCTTTAAATACATTTAGTTACTCCACTACGCCAGCATTCAAACACGTGGGCGAGTGCTGGAAAATTAATCTCGCCCACAGGGGGCTACAGATTTGCAACCTGACAATATGTGCTTGGAAGTCAGTGTTCTGTTTCCGAGGTACAATAGATCAACAGTGTGTCTTTTGTCGCAGGGCACAACGAGAAAGGTGAGAAGTCCTACAATTTAATCCTTTAAGGACGAAAGTACACCTGTCTCTTTTAAATACCCAGTTCGTACCGCGAAGTAAACACTCTGTGCCTCGGTTATAAAAACTAATAAGGTAATGTTCTAAGGAGAAATAATTGCTGCTGGTTTCGAGATCCACGCAAAACACGTAACTGCATTGTGGGCTGAACACAGAATTTCTGAATTTTAAAGCTGGTGGTACATAAAGAAAGACCCAGGCTTTAAAAAGTTAAGTTCTTAAACGAAGTAATTACAGCTCTGATAGACGAAGTATCTAGCTTCTCTGTGCAAACCCGATTCCTAATTCCTTGGCCCTGTATACTGAAGGAAGTAAAATACCTTAGGACAAAAAACTGCGAAATATACTATATGTATATTAACAATTTCTTTTTAATCCAACTAAACGCACTTAATACGTTTATGTTACATACATACATTTATCACCTGCTACCTCCTATATGTTGTGGTGTTTCTAACACCATCTTCAGGGAGACCATCGCATTATTTGCTCAAGAACTATATGCTTCAGTTTTGAGCACTTTATTTTTGGTGTTCCTATAGTTGCTAATGAATTTACTTGTTGAGCACCGATTACAGTTACTATTATATATTATAGCATATATTTCTTGAGCAAATAACGCAACGGTCTCTCTGAATATGGTGTAACAAACGCCGGAAAAAGTAGGAGGTAATATGTGATGAATATATTTATTTAACGTATTATGTGCTTCTAGACAGAATAGAGGAAATTTACTGCAAGAATGCAAGGAGTTGAAAGCTCAAAAAAAAATATATGTAAACAGTTTGCGACAGCCGTAAGGGAAAGCGGATGACATCAACCGGTGCTGCTTGCTTTAACTCTCACCAGGTGCCAGACTTTGCTACAGTAGCAGCGCCGGCCACTCTCCGTCTTGTCTGGAGCTTAAGAGTAGGAGTCACATTCATTCTGGGCAGTTTAGGATATAACACTCGGTAATTCAAACGTCAATCAATAGAGGTCTCTCGGTTCGTTGTTGAAACTGCTGTGCGAGTCAATGCTACAGGAAAACCATTGGTATGCAAGGCAGGCAAGAAGCTATTCGACTGGCTGGAGGATTCACCCGTCAATAATAAAGTGCTCTCTCACTCCCATCGCCTTTGCCGAAGATTGGACTTCAGGTCACGCATCAGGCACACAGAGGATTTAGACAAATCACTGGTAACGCCGACAACGCTAGTTCTTATTTGCAGTCGCTTCAATAAAAAGAATGTCTCAATTTTTCTGAAAATTTCAAGCAACTTCGATTACTCGACACCAACCCAGCTAGGATGGATTAGTTCAGGAAGATGTTTTCCAAAGAATTTCAAACGGACATCGCAACTTCCCACTACTTTTGTCACGTTTCCCCCTCTACCCGCAGCGCAGAAAATACTGGCCAAAATATGTAACCGATTTTAATCCACCCTGGAATGGTAAATCTATACTAACCTTTCTCAAGCAAGTTTTAACTGGGTTTTGTTCGTTGTGCTGCAAGTGCCACCTTTCTCACAGAACGTAAGTTTTTATTGTCCACGCCTATATATTTTGATGCATTTTGACATAGGACACTTTCCCATAGATTGTGTTAGAAGATAGTTATTATGTGTGAGGTTGTTTATTCAAATAATTGTGTGAGAAATTTTACTTGAATCACAAACAGATAATACAGCAAATAAAAAGTTAAGTTTCGCGAATAACTACTAACTGATACTTCCCCGCAGTACTGAATCTGCTAATCGTGGCGGTAATGTTTCTTCCGTCCATCTTGGGCTAAACTGGCTTCAAATATCGGCCGAGAAAACGAAGGCTGTTATGAATAATGTCAAAATCATCTTAAAACTATATTTTTTTTATTACGTCCATTATGCTGTTACGAATTTCGTTTAGACATCACAAGTAGCACACATTAAGTCCCCGTTCGTCTGTCTCATTGGCCTCAACTTAAGAATATCTCCAAAGACGTTCACGATATAGGATAATGGAGACTTCCATGTTAGTAGCTGTCTTTCAATATTCGTTGAGAGTGGATAATTCAAACAACCCATTTATGGAGTCCAAAAAGCGTTTTTATATATGTTGGCTTTACATACCTTGCACTGGCCTTAAGCGCTTTTCGTTCCATGCTATGAAGACATGTTAAATTTATTGCACCCTCTAACATAACGGTTCTTAGAAAATGTATAATTACAAAGTATTCGGAGCAACGGATTTGTAGTGGAGCAAACAGGCCATAAATGGATGCGCTATGTAAGCATTTTCTCATTTGTTTCATTATCAGACAACTATGTAACAAAAAATGCATATGACATTACCTAAATAATTTTTTAAACACAAGGTAAGTACTGAAGTTTCAGTTGAGCCCCACTAGGTGGTAAGGATGACCGGGGGGCTCGGCAACCTGCTTATTGACGGGTACAGAAAGTTCTAGAGAACTGGCTTCCGCCTGGAGACGGCCTTGAGCCAAACCTAACCGGAATGGCTCACAGTTATTAAACAGATCCAGCGGAATTCCTTTAAAAGACGGCCGTTTAACACACTAAGGCCAAAGTTAATCCTTACTATCGTCATATATAAAAATCAGTTCCTATCTCACACCAAACACTGTTTATTTCCATTCAGAAGGTCAGTAGTTTATTATATACAGGGATATAATTGCGGTTTGTTTTGAGAATATTAAGGAACACGTAAATATACAGTGTGGGCAGGGCAAAGTGCTGGGTTGCCGAATGTTACAGCAAGTGATAGGTTTAAACCACTTGGTCTTTGAATGGTTAAATATTAGACTAAGGAAAAAATTCGCTGATGTGCAAATTAAAGTGATACAAGGTGGAGAGTCTTTTGTAATCTCACAGTCCAATGACAGGACCACTGATTGTGGGTCGATACAGAACTGTCACGCTGGTAGATAACACTGTTGAAATTATGCTGGGAATAATGTAACATTTGTCTCTATCTTTCACGGCATTTCTTCCAGTCCTCTATCCCTTTCATATCCTCATCTCGTTCTCTTCTTTTTCCGTTACAACAGTGAATTAAGTTAACCTCTGTCTTTCAGGTGCCTTCTGTTCGAAGTATGAACTACTACTTGTGTAAGTGTGTGAAAATTACTGGATATGAGTTAGTTAAAACTATGTAAGCACTGTAATAAAACAGTCCGCAGGGGCTCTATTTATTCACAAACAACTCCCATTGCAGCATCGCTATTAGTTCCAACGCGTTAATATTCGAATTAAAACGCAGTATCAGAAAAATACAATGAAATATTTAATTCTTAATTATTCGCATGGAGATGCCAGTAGGACAAGTGCTTAAAAAATAGACGAAATTTATATGTATGAAGCAGACAATATGAATTTTTCACAATTCCGACCATCTGTACAGGTCTTGCCCTTCCATATTTAATATCTACCTTGGTCTATATGCATAGGCTATGGAAATCACTGCCTCCCCTACAATTTGAGAAGTAAAGCGGTCGCAGCGTCTAGCACCGAGGCGTGCAAGAGTGTATCTTTCCCACCACTTCCATGTACGCTACCATTCTATGGTGTATAACACATATTAAAATATTTCACTTACACCAGTCTTTATCTGCTAACAAAGCGTGTAAGAAGGTAACAATTTGAAACACAAGAATGAATTCAAAGACACATGGAAAGGGAACAAGCTTATCTGTAAACTACAGTTCATGCACTTGTGATGCTACAATGTTGATAAAGAACAGGCGGAGAAAGTGAAATTTGCCCGAAGGTACACATACATAGAGAATGGAGGCATTCATGAGCAGGGTCGAGGTATCGCCTGACACACATTCCCCAAGCTGTTTGGTGGGTTCCATGTTTTCAGTGTCAAGGAACTTTATAAGCAATTCCTTCACTCACGCGCGTAACTTTACGAATTGCGTAAAATCACCAAACTTCATCGCTTAAAAAAAGCTAAGCCGCTCTTTTGATAAGAAAAAACTTGCCGAAGATGATAATTCATGGATTTTACAAGCAGCGAAACACCATCGCTGATGAAATGTGCAGTCTGTAAAAATCCCCCAAATTTCTGTCTACCTTTTTGCTGCAATTAATATTTCACACAATTTCTGCGGCCTTCATGACGACTTTAGAAAAATGACAAGTGCGAAATAGCTTTCATCTTTGTCGATTTTGTACCTTGTAATCGGCCTAAAAAGACTCATGTAAACCTTAAAAGACGCAGAAATCTTTGCCTCGGATTCGATCTACACTACTTACACACGTCTGTCTGATACAGAAGGATAAGAGTAGTCACGTTATTGCCTAAAGGAGTTGCCCACAGTCTGAGGGCTGCCATCAGGCGCTCAGCCAACCCCTTTGCCATGAAAACGAAATTTTTCAACAAGTCAACAGAAAAACATATATGAGCAAACATTCTCAACAACAAACGCCGTCAAGAAAACATTTCGCTTAGGAATGCCTGATGAAAATTAACGTCAATCAAAAAGCGCATTTATTATCAAATATCCACTGTGTGCTGCTAAAATTCAGCCGAAATACTCATGTTAAAATTGAGGTGGGATGTGAAGATTTTTACACTATTTAAGGGCAGATTGTTTCGAGTTTCGGAAATAGTGAATCGTCTTAATTTTAGTAATCTGAAGTAAATTACTGAAAACATTCGTATAAACACATTCGCATTTTGTTTCCTATGGCGCTGCGGCAAAACGCGGGCCACGGCCTCCTCATTCATTAGGTTTCTAGATCACACACAACGACGCACTGCAGTCGGAAGGTCTCCTCTGGACGCGTGAACATATCTCTATTAACTTCTTGGGATTGTGCAGGTTGGGGCAATAATACTGTATCGAAGCAACGTATCTTATGTATAATTAAGTTTTATATTATTCAGTTGGTATTTTGATATTCCAAGAGTACTGCTTCTTTCAAAACATTTGAATATTTTTTAATTTTGTGTTTAATAAGACCGACCCACAACACCATAATCAGCACAATTTAGTGAATTTTGGAACCTACATCGACCATTCCTACACACTTCTTGACAGTGTGGCCAGCTCTTACGGAAGGGCTACCAGTGCCTTGTCTACAAGCTCTATTGAAGTTAGCAACCGACCAGCTAATTTGAAATCAAAATTCTTGTAAAAGAGCTCTTATCTTAGAAAGAATCTGCTGTAGTGTTAGGTGTCAAAATCATAATTTATAGTTAAGGACTTACGCCGTTTCTTCTCTTAAGAATACAATTAAGAATAATTTGCGGTACACGGCGACCTGTAATGGCCTCTTTACACGAACTTGCAGCTGCCCGGATTTCACACGCCATCACTTGCAACGTACAAATACAACTCATTTGACTTTCTGTTTTACTACTTACTGCGTGGTTTATGATTTGCACCGGTCGTGCATTGTACACAGGAAATCAAAATCTTATCTACGAATGTACGATTTTAAAACTGATAAAAGGAAAGATTCATCAGGGTCGCTGTGATGGATGCACCCTAAATTAGATATACACCAAGTGACTAGAGAACAGCCAACATATCAGAAAATTTCAGAGATTTTTAAAAGCTGTAGCATATAATAAAAATAATCATATCCTACCGGAAAGGATATTTAAATTTTATCACATGGTTTATGAAAATATTAACACTATTTGAATATAAAAATAAAATTATAAAATGGAAGGCTCTTTTTTAAGCTTTAACAAAGATTTTGCAGCGTGTCTTAAATATTCAGCAAATTGTATTGTTACATAAATATATAAAATAAAATGCTATTATTATTACTTTATATCATCTTTATGTGGATATGTACACGTACATAACGGCGCTAAACCACGTTTTGGAGTACATTATTATTATTATTATTATTATTATTATTATTATCAATTCCGGACCACATTTCAGACATCACCCCCGTCTACTATAGAGGCTTTCTCAGTCCTCATGAAGTGAGGCTGTATTGCTCTCAGACCGTGGATTCAGGCCATTATAATGCGTCAGAGAGCAACACAATTAAATGTGGACAAATATGCAGCTTCTGAGCAAGATTCAAATCTGTTTTTCCTAAGCGTACAAAACTTAAAATAATGTAACCAATTCGACTGGGTGATCACATGGTCCAGCAAGAAAGAACTCAAAAGTTCAAACACGTTTTCACTGATGTACACTTTAGAAACAAGGTGTTAAATTACGTTGCTTAACTTTTGACATTTAACCCTTAAAAACACAGTCCATTCTCTGTCCATGTAAGGAGGTCAGGGTCAAGAAAAACTAAAGAAAACTGACCCATATTTAACCAATGAAAAAAGCTCATGTTTAAGCCAGACAGGCAATGTACGTATAACGTGCAATTGAGGCGCATCCATGCAACTATTGTTGCAATGGAAAAGCAATAAGTATTACATATTCTGAGTGTGAGCCTGTAGCTTTAGTTATCCAGCATGAAATGCGCATGCGCCATATTTTAACGTGGCCTGTTCGGCTGTACAATATTTTTGCACATTATCCCATAAACGGCAAAATTTTCAAAAAAAAATTGCGCGTAAAATCTGTTTTGATTTTCTCCACAACATTTGTCTGAAACGTTTCTCATTCTACGAACTGAGCGAGATATGCTCAAAACTCCATATTGACTTTCATGTAAATTACTTGTTCTACCTGTCGGATTTTAATAAAAATCTAATTTTCTCGGCACATTTTCGAAAAACAGTGAAACATAAAATGTCATGAAAGTCCGTCCAGCGGGAGTCGAGTTGTTCCATGCGGGCGGGCGGGCGGGCGGACAGGCGGACGGACGGACCTACATACAGGCATGACGAAGTTAACAGTTTGCTTTTCGCAGTTTTTTCGAAAGCGCTTAAAAACGCCAGCGCCTATAATTAACAATACAAACGCACATAATAAAAGAGAACGTAAGCTGCTTTCCAAAAATGATAGTAATACGCTTGAATCTTAAGTCATGGAAGCAAAATTCAAAATAATACACGCTTCCCTATAAGCACAGCAATACAATCCTATAAAGTTACAAGGCATTTATTACCCTCCCAATAACATGTACGTTTGAAAGTGATACTGTAAGCAAGGGTGATTAATAGGAAATATGCAAAAGGAACATCACAAATACAGTTAACGCAAATATGACCCTTAATTATGTTTGAAAATACTGCCTAGGTGTTGTCTGTACCGCCTGTACAGCTTAGTTACAGGCACAGATGAGAAGTACTGATAAGGACCACTGTGTCGTTACCTCTTATATGTATACTGAAAAGCGTGCACTTCATTTTCATGACATTTTAAAGCCTCACAATACACCTCACACAGCACACAGTGCTGACACTGTGCAAGAACGAGATGTTTAAGATAGTGGTGACTATTTCTTCCTGAGTATCACAGACAACATATACGTAATTCTAAAATGAGCCATCCCCGTTGTGTGTATATAAACAATAGGTGTGGGTATCAGTCAATAACACAACAATATCTAAACAATATGTTTAATAAAGGACGAAGTAAACTACATGTTTCGGCCTAATGTGGCCATCATCAGGTTTTCATCCGAAAGTATGGTGGTAGAGCTTTACAGGAATGGTATGGGTATGTCACGATGGTGAGATCTCAGCATCTGTGATGTTTGTTATGTGCTATTTATAAAGAGCACAGGGGGAGGGATTATTTGTGATGTGCGCTATCCTGGGATGTGCAGCTCATGTATGTCTGCTCGCTGCTGTCCTATGTGGGTCTCCAGCTACTGTTTGTCCATATCCGATGTCTACCCTCCCCTCTCCTGTGCCCCCTAAAAATAGCACATAACAAACATCACAGATGCTGAGATCTCATCATCGTGACATACCCATACCAATTCTGTAAAGCTCTACCACCATACTTTCGGATAAAAACCTGATGATAGCCACATTTAGATATTTTTGTGTGACTGATACCCACACCTATTGAACATACACATATCGTCTATGGGTAAAGTGCAGGGACTTTCGATGCTAAATTCGGCGATACATACAGTAATCTATACATTCCGGAAGTTTAAAAACGGAAAATGGACGTATTTTTTAAACGTCGGAAAGAACGCACACCTCCATAGTGCCACCTCCCACAAACAGTGGCGTAGAAAATCCGTTAAAAACCGATTGTAGTGTAAGTTCAAAACTTTAAGCTGCATTTATAGTAATTAAACACATCATAATTCCGGTGTACTTTCACATCTTTCGAACAAACACATGAGATAAATTGAGAGTTGAATTTATTATGTCATATATTTTATAATATTTTGCGCAGGCAAATCGTATGCAGGAATGTGGATGGAGTTGATATGGAACAGAAAGGAGGAGCTCCAGAGAAGTACAGAATACAAACATGATTAGCGAAGTATATATATATATATGCAGAACTTTATAAAATAAAAGTATTAAATAACAGCGATAATTGTAAGAATGTCATGTAAAGGAAGAATAAATCTATATCTTATTTCAGAAGAAGTGGAAGAAGAGGGATCTGCGTGACGAGGTTCGAAGTTGGTACGTCCCGTTTGCACATACAAATAGAAATAGCATGACTTGGAATATAGACAATGCTCCTCTCACTGCCACATGTCATTTTCTGGCATAGGTAAATATTTGTGCCTTTGTTTAGAACACGTCTCACTTTAATATCTATTTGCACTGTCCTGTATCTTTGTAAATATTTGTGTTCAAATACAGCATAAAGCAAAATGTAGGAACGAGTTTTAAAAAATACAGTAACAAAGAGTCTGATGCCGGAAACTTTATTCTGACTTCGAAGTACACGTTACACAGAGATAGCAGATGGTACAGATCAGACTTCCACGTAGTGACAATTTGACATTTAGCATTTGTCCCACCTTACCATGAAGGCATTTATCCCGGCGTTGGAAAAATCGGTTTCAAGTGCCTGTTGTCAGGAAGTGACAGATTTCTTCACGAGGACATTTGTTTTAAATTGATTGCCAGTCAGGACTTTCTTAAGGGGTCCAAAAACGATGGAAATAACTCGGCATGAAATCCCGACTGTACAGATTGTAGTCCATGACCTCCCAGCCGCAGCAACCTAATCAGTCCCAAGTTCGATTAGCATTATGAAGACCAATTAATTGTTATCATTGTAGATCCCTTCAGAAGCATCTGAAGTAGAAACCATTTTCAAAAGACGCCGACATGAAGCAAGCTGTCACTTTCTGGCTACAGACACGATACCGAATTTTGAAAAGCAAGGAAACAAGCTTTGATGTCAAGGTGGGACAAATGCCAATTTTGACTACGTGGGAGGTCTGATGAGTACCGTCTGCTTTCAAAGTGCGATATACATAAAGGAGTCAGAAGTTTCAGCATCAGAGTATATGTTAACATATTTATATACAGCCTTATAATCTGTACGCATAACGGGAAACACCTTTGGTCTACTTGCCTATAACTTACATTGTAGTAATATTACATCACATCACATCACATACAAAATATCATGTCATGCGTCATATGTCTCATGTCAAGTCAAGTCAAGTCAAGTCAAGTCAAGTCAAGTCAAGTCAAGTCAAGTCATGTCATATATCATGTTATATATCATATCATATCATATCATGTCATATCATATATCTCATATCATATATCACATCATATTATATTATGTCATGTCATGTCATGTCATGTCATGTCATGTCATGTCATGTCATGTCATGTCATGTCACATCATATCATATCATATCATATTATATTATATTATATTATATTATATTATATTATATTATATTATATTATATTATATTATGTGGAGTAGTACAAAATTATGTTGAATAGATTATTACTCATAATGCTTTCTATCATGTCAACAGACACTGAAATATTTCAACAGTGTGGATGTTATCGTTCTGTCTACCCACAACAAGCTGCTTAAAGGTTAGTAGATACAAAGCAGGAGTTTGTCAAATTTATATAGCACACCGACTGACTTAATGGAAATATATGCTAATTAAACACATATACGCTTGAATTAAAATACTGTTATAAAGTACATCTTGGTTGTCACATCGAAACACACTCCGGCAACATTGTAGATTTCTTATTAGCTTCGTGTCGTTGGAAAGTTTGGCCACTTAGCCCGCTCAAGGTTACGTTCAGAGAAGCTGACTTGAACATTTAAACAAATTTCCGTAAATTTCTTTTAATCACGTGCATAAATTTCGTTAAGAGTCTAGTATTCATTAACGTACCTTTACACAGCAATTTATGAAAGAAACGTTTTCACTGACGTAAAGATTTCTCTTGCCACTGAGTTCCATTCCGCAGCACATATCACTACAGGTACAGTGTGCACATAATTGTTTGTCACTAAATTAAAGGTTGTACACATGAAGAGAGAAATTGCAAATATTCGTGCTGCCACCAGCAGCAGACAAATGAACTCTAATTACCTGCTGCTCATAATGTCATTAACCGAAATGTGCTAATTACACATCGGAAATAAACCGCATAGACCCACACGAAACAAAATGGTCCGACATCCACGGAAGGTATTCCGTTTGAGGATGGCACACAATATTCAGGTACCACATTTCGAACTTTACAAAGTTTTATGACCATCAAAACGGAAGCAGAAATCTTATATAACAATTTAAATCAGACGTTCTTTTAATTTGACATTTATTTCTTGTACACGAAATTTCTAATTACGTTTTCAGATGACTGATTCTCACTTTAAGTTGCGTTTGTAATTAATTTAACGATGCACTTTAGTAACTTAGACCGTATGCTTTCGAAAGAACGGATGGTAAAGAATTGGAAAGCATGTGGAAGGCACCGTTTAATACCTAATTAAAGACAATACACCGAAATTTCCAAAAAAAACAGAAAAGTTAGGATAATTCTCAATCAAGAAAATATATTGCCCTGCCGATATTCTAAATGTGAATCTTCCAAATACAAATCAGAAACGATACCACTTTAGCCAACTTAATATGTGGTTCTAGTTGTAAACACTGATATTTTGTAATATGCCTACATTTTCGAAGGGGATTAGATAGATGAGACTTGTGGCATACATTATATGGCGGAGAGATATCTGAAAACGTTTTGTGGACAGCGGATGGAAAAACTTTATTGTGTGTGTGTGTGTGTGTGTGTGTGGAGGACAAAAACAAAATGAACCTTAATTATATATCTTTATATTTCATGTGAAACTGGATTCAGCTGGATCAAGACAGGTTGAAGGTGTGCACTATGGAAGAATATTTGTGGTTTATGTACAATCAATCATATTTGAAAGAAGCGAACTACATTACTTAGAGAGAATTATACTAAAATCGTCCTTACGCTTGTTCAGTTTCTTAGCTTTTAAAATCATCTATGGTTTCAACGTTCCGACGAAGTAGGGCTACGGGTAAACAAAGTACACGTGGACATGTGTACATGTATCATAAATGTCCCATAATGTAATATTTTAAATTGGTAAATAATACAACAACCTGTCGATCAGACACAGGTTACTTATGATTAGCAGGTACATTTCACGAAAATTATACACTCGCCATCTAATCAAACGTTTCTTAATCTAAAAATATAGCGTAATTAAACAACACACAAATACACCAATGGCAAATAACGAGGTTCTAGGTCACTTTTGATCTTAAATAATCAGATTGAAGATTCGATATTAAGCACAATTCATAAGGCAGTTTCTTGGCGCCTGTTCTCCTGAACGTCAATTTAAAAGCTTCGTGTCTTAAGGGTAAACGCAAATAAATTTATTTATTTTATGAAATCCAGCTCAATTTGTCGTTGAGATTTAAGAACCCCAGGCATGCAGAGACCTCAGCTGACGCTACCTGCAGTGCTTCCCACGTGGAAAGCTACCCATCGATAAACAAAAACCACACAATGAAAAAATTTCAGGAGAATATAACTGGTTGAACACAATATCTCTATTGGAAAACATTAATTTAGAACAGAATGTGACTCAGTATTACAAGCAAGGATAGTTCTACTCACATTGAGGAAAACAGGCTCATATCACAACAGAGCAAATGTATTACTTAATGATGCAACAACATTTGTAACGTCAGAAGACGAAAATATAGGTACAGAGAAGAGCATATTGGTAAACAGGCACTGACAGACAGAAGTCAGACAACGCACATGTAAGGAGTTAGTAGAAGAAACGGTGGACAGCCCTGATCATGACGGGGAATAAGTTCGATACGAAACCTAAAAGCAAACTATCTGGGTGGGAAATTGTGGGGTCCGTAAGTTAGTGACAATTAAAGAAAGTTGATATGCTGGATGGAATGTTGTGATGGTCACAGAAATATTTGTTGTATTTCATTGCATCCAAGAGTTGCAGTCGGACAAAACATCAGCACTATTACGTAGCTGAACTGGAGCGACAGCATAGCCTTGTTTTTGCGATAATATGAAGCAATAAATATACTTGAAATTCCGTGTCATACAACGGATGGAGGCAACGTTTTGCTTGAGGAAATGAAGATTGTCCCCGTCGCTTGCAAGAGGGTTTTCATTAACAGCTCAAACAAATGTCACACTTTCTCAAATAGAAATCGTTCTTTCTGTAGAATATGAATACCTTTGATGTTTCTTTTATCAAGACTTTGGGGCATTTTCTGTAACTACTTAGAAGAAGGCTCGAGAGAGAGAGTGAGAGAGAGACATATACATTGTTCTTCTGTTCCCAGTGTCGCGTCTATTTTCTCTCATCGACAAAATCCTTATCTCGGTTCATTAAGGATATTTTCATTCTGTCGTTTCACATAGATGCAACGCCATCACAAAACTTGATTTCCTCCGATACTAATTTCGTTTTTGAACAGAAGATGATACTGGAGAACGCCAACAGAAATATACACTGAACCAATAATATATATATATATATGTCAGATTTCTGTGTGCAGCAACACATTCTTTATAGTCTGCATTCAAAGCTATATCGAGTTATAGGGAATTAAACAGTTTTGTTCAAGAAATGATCAGGCATCAAAAGATTTAAAATTTTTTACAATTTGCAGCAACGTGACAATAAAATTTCCTTTCCTGTTTAACTTACTAGATAGCAGTGCCAGAAGGACCATCGATTGAAAGGATACACATATACGGTAAAGTGCTGTCTTGACAAGCCAAGCCAGATTCCAGTATCTCCGGCCCTCCTTCCCCCCATGTGTCCACGGTCCTAGTGGACCTAGGCCTTCTCATTGTTGAGGTTTCGAGACCACAGACACATTATACTCGGTAGGACTCCTCTGGACGAGTGATCAGCCCGACGCAGAGACTTCTAACTGACAACAAACAAAGCTCACAAGGGAAAAACATCCATGACCCCAGCGGTATTCGAACCCGCAATCCCAGCAAGCGAGCAGCCCCAGGCCCAAGATTAGACCGCGCGGCCACTGGGACTGACTAGACTAACTTACCTGTAAGAATTTCCCTTTTTCCGAGTATCTTTAGATAACAGATTTTCATAATGAAATGGCATCTGCTAGCAGACAGCCGACAGAACTAGCACGACAAATACCTATTACGTGTATACAGTGCTGAGATACTCCTGATGATGGTCAGTGTAACTGTCCGAAACATGTAGAGTACTTTATCAAATAAATTTGAGAAATTGTGCATCTCGTTGACTTTTATTATAAGAATATATCACGATACACGGTCCTCTGAATGTCAAATGAAATATGAATTTAACCTTTCAGTCAGCATTCACATACATGACGGCAGGAGAAAATGAGGTAGCTTAGATATTAAAAGAGAGGAGGATGATAAATTATTCACAGTTTTAAGGTATATAATACGATTATGTCAATAAGATATATCTGATTCAGGACATGACGAAACAGCGGCCTTTGTTGTCACGGTAATGAACCTTCAGATTTCACAGAAGACGTGTACTTCTGTTCTATACCTGACAGAGTTTAATCTTTTTAAAAGTCATTCCATCCCATACCATGGAATTGATAAACTTTACATTAAGTAAGGAATGTGGCCTTTATTTAGACTTTCTTCTTTACATGGTGCTGCGTCAATACTGTATTTGCCCAGACTAATCCGAACACAAAGAAAGGCCAAAGAGTAAATGCGAACGTTTAAACATCAAGAACTGCGTAGTCTATACGAATTCACTTCATTCTTTCTGCATCCCAAGTCTTATCTCGTGCGGCTAGAAGCAGCGCTATTAAACAAGTCTACATAACACATCATTCATACAATCCAAGCAACTATGGATACTCTTGATCTAACAAAAAAAAAGCTTTCGAACTCAGTGTACACAATATCTTGAGGAACAGGAAGTACATCAAACTGCTGCTCATGTTAACACTCATCTTTCATTAACCCTTACCCGTACAGTTCCTTCGTCTTAAGCGTGAGGGCCTTTAACAGCTCTTTGGGTATATTAAAAAGTACTTCCGAGAAGCCTCGCCGACATGGTTGTGAAGAAAGTTGGTACGAAAATGAGAATGTAATGAAAACGGCTCACGTAATGTGTACTTAAAGGCTAGCATACAATTCCCTAAGGTACTCCTGTTAAACCTTATGGAAACATTAATGAAGTGTGCACCTTAAATGTATTTTTAACATTACCTTGATGTCCTCACATATGGAGGTGGAAAAGAATAACCAATAAACGCATATTCTTCAATTAAGGTAAAGGACATTACTGAAATACATTCTTCTCAGCTAAATAGAATATCTAATTGTGAAATCGCTTTGCCTACCCTTCTCAATAGGTTCATACATTTTACTAAATGCAAAAATCTGTCTCACTGCATCATATCGTTAACTTACTTTACCTTTGGAATTTTTCCTCATTGATAGAGCCCTATAGGTGCGTTTTAACTGATTACTGTTAATTAGTAATTCTTCACAAATTCTTACGTATTTGTTTTACTGAGTACCATCTAGGCTGTCTGTCATGCGAAGAGCAAAACACATTAATAGACTTAATAGTTCACTCTCTGATACATATGGTCAACTTTTGTTTTAAAAAGTAATTTCCTTTTCGTTCCATATCATTTCTGAGATATAACGTCCCAACTATTTAGATTTATATTTTCCAACCGATACGACACGACATCCCAGAACACCCAAGACTTCACCAATAAAAAACATTATTCCAAAAATATATTTCCAGACAAAGGCAATTAGAAATGGATGTCAAAAGACTATGACACTAATCGCTTCTTGTATAACACAGCCCATGTTTATTCTTTAGGTATAAAACATATGCCCTCATACAGGGCGTTTCAAAATATACTCCGGGATTACAAAAATTTATTATTGAAAACCGTAAGACACGTATTTACGAAACCTGTACAGATAGAAGGAAAAACTCAAATCCCCCCCCCCCCAGTAAGTTGTTTTTCATCGTAGTTCACATTTCTGCCGCTAGGCGATGCGAGTGTATGTAGTGAGAAAATGGCCTCTCCGGTGGAGAAGTCGTTTTGTGTGTTGGAATATCACACGAGTAAGTCTGTGGTTACTGTGCAACGTGCATTTCGTGCAAAGTATGCAAAGTACAATTGCCACGTGACCTCGTTGACCTAAAGGCACGGATTATTGCAGCAGTGAAGAATATCGATTCACCCATGTTGACGTGTGAGTTGCAAGAACTTGAATATCGTGTCGATATGTGCCGTGTCACCCGGGGTACACACATCGAATATCTCTAGTTGTTAAAAAAATATTTCAGTTTTCTTGTGGCTGTGAACAATTCCATTAAGGTAGGTCCTTTGGTTTCCTTATTATAAATGTTTGTAATCACGGAGAACATCATGAAACGTCCTGTATGTCTCTAAAACACTATGTGATCCTTACAGACGTAACTTAACTAAAGACAAAAGGGAGAAGTGCGGGGGGGGGGGCAGAATCGACCATGGTAATAGGAAATTAATTTATGAATGAGTCAAGTTAAAATGCGAGGGTAGACTGGTTCGAACCAGTCTTTAATATAGAGACTCACCCGTCCCTGACTCTCAACCCATTTTTTCATTTTCCCCCTCTTTATTTCACTATCCAAAAATAATTTTTAAGTAGAAAAAAGTTAAGGGGGATTTGTCCCCTTGCTATGGTAATTTTGACACATAAATATCTTTATTGTTACTCTTTGGTACGCAGTTTGTTACAGCACTGACATTTCGATCTAACTAAGCTCTGTTAGTTGCGCAACTTCAGTGCGATGAGGGGAAATCACGAAGTAATGCATAAAACAAAATTTTGGGGTGCTAAATTTTCAGACATCAAAGATGGGACAGCGCAGAAGGAACGAACTTGACGATCTTATTACAGAACTTTAGCGGACCGTGTAATGATTAAAGAAGCGAAATTATCATATTTGGGGGATTTTTGTGTAGTTACATTGAATGGAATTAAAAATAGACACAAAAGCGCCAGGAGGCATTTTCATACAAATACATGTCACCAACATTTGCACACAAGGCATTAAACGTACAATTGAATGATGCAAGTTTATAACAGGAAATAAACGCAGTAAGAAGTATAAACTTTTACACAAATTACATGAAACTCGTACTTTCTTCTGTAGATTTTTTTTTTTTTTTTTTTTCTATTCTTTCTTTACATTTTTTTTTATAACTCTTTTTTAGTACCAGCTTCATGCTCAACGCTGAATCAAGTATTTGTCATATATTCCTTTC
>Ga0123352_10001139_pt1 | contig 34546 bp, 24 predicted proteins | sample TergutLab28metaG_FD_89700 | JGI IMG/M metagenome (GOLD analysis project Ga0123352, IMG submission 89700) | Labiotermes labralis P1 segment gut microbial communities from Petit-Saut dam, French Guiana - Lab288 P1 | ecosystem: Host-associated > Arthropoda: Insects > Digestive system > Gut ...
AATGAGTACCAGGAGTATTTCCTGGGGGTAAAGGCGGCCGGTGCGTAAGGCTGACAACCTACCATCATCCTGTGCCGTTGTCACGAAATCTGGGAACCTTAACTTCCTAGAACCCTCTGGGCCACTCTGGGCCTGTAACGGGACTGCTTTACCTTTTACCTTACAAATACTTAATTATATTAAACAGTGATACTTGTCACACAATTTTATGGGTAAAACGGTCCCTAGAAAACTGGGAAGAGTAAACTTATTGCTGAGAAAATAAAGGACACATTTCATATTACTTACTTTCTAAAACACAGCACACCTTACAAAACATGCATAGATAGAAAATTCTAATTCTAGAACTCCCAAAATATACTCATTTCAGATACACATTTAATAGCATAGAGATTAATTTCATATCTTAAATTCAGTAGTGAATTTTATTCCCCAGTATCAAATCTAATTCATCTGTTCAAGTAACCAAAACTTTGTACATACATTAAACATAAAAACAGGGTGAACTTACTTAAAACTACACAATCCATTTTGCATAAAGTTCAACAACATTCAACAGTGTATCATAACCTTCAGTATAAAATAAATACAAAATACAGCTTCAATGGTGCTTTTCTAAACAAGCTCTTGATTTCAAACTTTCGCCGTGTTCTGAATGTTGTATGCTTTCTTCTGGGTAATTCCCTGGCATCTGAATTTTGTATGCCAACATTTCTGAACACCCTGTTTGTTCCATCTTCATAGGCAGGTACGTACAAAGAATTCTTCATACCTACCCACCTATGAAGATGGAACAGACAGTGTTCCAAAACGCTGGAATATAAAATTCAGGTGCCGGGGAATTACTCAGAAGAAAGCATACAAGTAGATCATTGTGGGTGTTGCTGAATTGATATTGGTCCATTATCTGAAGAGTATGCCTATTCTTAAGGAATGTATTCATTATATAGGTACATAAAATTATTGTAATGTAGAAAGATGCAGTTTTGATACAAATACTAGTTTACAAAGCTTAATGAAATGAAGTGGTTTCCATGTCCCCTGGCTAAGCAAAAACTTCTTCTCACATCCACCCTCTTTTTCAGTTTTGTGCATGTGAAGGAGCACTTTAATGAGTTTTTATGTATTTTCAAAGCCTTGTAGCACACTTCACAACACTTCATGGCACAGGACTCATTCCCTCATGCTGTATAGTTATTGCTGTCAAAACGGTGATATATCTTTTGCTGTTCAACAAATCTGCTTTTATGTACTGTGATTCCACATTTATCTTATATCACTATACACAGTGATTAGAGCTACTGGATTACTCTTCTTGCAGTACATCTGTTCTTCTAGGCACAATCATTTTTGCCTAGTTATTTTCCTACTTTTTACTTCCCAAACTTCCCCTATATTCAAACTCTTTATCATGAATGAGAAAACTTGAATATTCCAACCCCTTTCCAAACATGGCCCTGGATGTATTACCAGCATGTCACACATTTCAAACCAGATTTTAGCATCAAGAGAGCTAATTTTGGCCATATTATGAAGTTAAGGCTGACTATTTAGATGTGTATACGCGCAATGTAATTCTAACTCCCACCCTTTTTTTAAAGGTTAAGGTTTTGGCAGATGTATTAGCTCTTCAAAGACACTGGGGTTTAAATTCCTACTATACTGCCCAGAACAGAGAAGTTTTGAATTTATATTACTATTAAATTAATTCATGACAATACAGTTCACCATACCCAGCAGCATGCGTAGAATTAAATGTCCATACAGTGCAATGAGGCCAGCATTGAAGGGTTAAGGAGTAGCTATTATTGGACCAGGTACAATTTTAAAGGTTGTGAATTTTGTGCCAGGTGTTTAATCAGCTTCATTACATTACATTACACTACACTGCATTTGAAAGTAAGACCCTGAAGAGAGAGTTTCAGGCATGCAGTCACTAACACAACTGCACTCCTGAATATATGGCAGCAGTTCTACCAACAGGCCATCAGGCATGGACAGGCTTGTTAAATTATTCACTGATAGATTTATGAAATATAAAAATAGGAGTAAGTATTTTAAGTTACCCTAAATAATGCAGTGCTGTAAGAATGTGCTGTGTAATTCCATCACTTATTAAATGTTTCAGATTAATACAAACGTTGATGAATACAGAAGCATCATAGGAAAACATTATTTTGTATTGTGTACAGGATGTATTATTTGTGATCACTTGAATATCATGAGTTTAGAGAGGTATTCCTTTATATTGTGAAAATCTTTGAAGTTTAAAACTCCAAAAATAATTAAATTAATGTTGTCTTCAATAAGTGGGCACTTATTACCTTTAACCATACCTTCAGCACCAATTCATTCATTTGCATTTTATGCACTGCTTCTATTCTGGTATCATACAAGTGAACAAAATTAAAACACCTTCACGTAAAAGAAAATCTTTTGTTAAAAAAGTGGAAAGAACACTCATCATGTTACAAGCTCAAATAAAAATGAAAGATACAAAAGCTCTTCTTGTGCACACCCTGAAAGCGTATGGAGGAATGAAGAAATAGCTGAACTCATTCCTAACTTTGGCATTAGATGGAGATGAGTGGTCAGCTTCACACCCTGGCCACTTTATGCTCAGTATTCATTGACTAGGAAGTCGGGTGGGCCTCAGAGCCAGTCCTCACATTTTACCCCTGCCAGAAATCGACCTTTGGATCATCCAGCACATAAAATCATCATTATACTGACATGCTTCTAATTAAATTCAAGCACACCTGAAGAAACAGGCACAAAAACTTCAATGCCAAGCTTCAACTGTCACAAAACTTGTTGGAAAATGAGCATTTTCACAAATTGGCTGAAAAAAAATTAACACGTTGGGAATTCAGTGAAGTGTTATGGTTTAATACAAGATGAATAAAATTAAACTAAATTAAATTAAATAACAAAGCACCCATCTGCTCTTAACAAAGTGGCCCAAAATAAATTTTTTTAAAATTTCCTGTCACACTTTAAAACAATAAACCATGATATATAAAAGAGCATTAAATGAAATCGGCTGGGCGTCAGGGTGCAGAGAATGCAAACTACATGGAAAAGGGTTATCTGTTATATTCATTTCACTTTTTAAATTATGGGTCCTGGTACATCAAGTTTATTGTGAAGTAACAGGCAGTGTGAGTTATCAAGAAAGAAACAACCAATAGAATGCCAGTCTCTCACCAGGTGATACAGGGGTACAGAAAGGAGAAAACTGATTATGGCAACACTTCCAAGCATGCAAAGTTTTAAATTAATTCTCTAGTCATGAATGAATTAATGAATGAATGAGTTGATTAGAACTTATGACTATAATTGTACAAAATGATGAAAATTTATTCTGAAGAGGGGAAGGAATTTCAGTGCACATTGTAACTGTTTTGATACTCCCACCTGTCATATGTAAGGACAGAGATGTTTAGCAACAGAATTTTTGTGAACACATATTTTCAAACAAGACAATTTCTCCTATTGAGATTTATGCACAGCTATGTCAGTATACAGCTTTCTTCTTTCTACACAGATCCTAACACATTAATAAATGTATTTTCATGCACTGTACAGAAATTGTTTTAATTGTAAGATAGTGGTGCAAAAATAGGTGTCACAAAAACAAAAGAAAGGTGCAAAACATATGCAGTGGATTGCATATGCTATAACCTAGTTACACAATTGTATGATCTTGGTGTATCTGTCACACAGAACTGATTAACAGTGTGAAATTAAATGAGATCCAGTCACTAGTAAATTAAAGTTGTTGGTGAAAAAGGAATCTGTTTTTCTGTGAAGACAAACATGGATCTCATGGACAGTGATATATTTTATAGAGTGACGAAGAATATTAGTGTAAATTTGAGTATCCTTGTGGAGATATTTTCTAGACTGTTCCAGAATTCTGTCAGAACATTTTACAAAACATGACAATTAATCATGAGACTATAGTGTTATGTGAAGATTCAGATGCTTATTGCAAGTTGTGCAAATTTTCATAGGGTTAAAACAATATGCATACACACACACACACGTGCGCGTGCATGCGTATGTACATACAAAATGTAACTATATATATTGAATATTCATGCATAATTAGCTATAGAGGCTTTCAAATATAATTTTTGCTAATGTGCTGAGCAACTACGATTAGAGTATCCAAAATGGTACTTGTCCACCTGTAACAACATTCTTATGTTAATTTTTGTTGTTGTTTTTCTTTTACTTTAGCGGGTAAGATATATCGTGTTTGGAAAAAAGAGATAACAACAACATTTCAATAATGACCAAATTCCAATATGTTGTGGACTTAGTTTAAGATAATAAAACAACACTTAATTGAGTATGTGGATAAATTTGTTAGGTTAGGATTTACAACTAGTTGACAGAAACTACTAAAACACAAATTGAAATAACTGTATAGCTGATCACAGTGGCTCCATGGTTTGTAAGCATGCTGCACCTGCTAGCCTGAATTCCAATTAGAACATCGATATACATCTGCAGTGTCCTGTGACAGCAAGGCTTTGAAAAAGGCCATTTCACCACACAACGAGCGGTGCCAAGGGGGCACAGTTTCAGAAGGTAACTTCAGAGTAAAACAGTTGTTACTGCCACACATTTCCATCATGTCACGTAAGAACATCCGACCTTCTTGGGGCAAACCTCACATACGTTTTGACATAGTTTTGTGTTTCACATCTCTCAAACTGCACATTTGGACTTTATTCCTGTAAAGATACTTTATGTTGGCCTTAGAAAATGAAGGGTTTGTGCCACAGTGTCCCAAAACCATGCTGTAACTATTTTCTTATAATAATTATTAAAAATAATTAAATACTGAAGACACCGTAATATATCAAGGGTGACCAGCTAGATGAACTTCAGAAGCTGCACATTCTGGAGGCAACACAGGCAAAAATCTTGTTTTTATATATCAAATTATATGTGTGATTATAACACTGCTCACTGCCTGAGAAAACGCAGCCAACCCTTTCTATTAGTGACACAAGAAATTACTGTGTTTCAAGGAATTCAGTAATCCATTAATAAAATAATACATCTTTTCCTTCATGATGGATTCACATTTCTGTTAATCCAACTACAATATGTTACATTCAGTTATTTATGGATCCTCTTTCTTTAGGGAATATTTTACAATGCTGTTCATTTGCTGTTCAGGGTCAGCCCATTGTGCAGGTGCATGGGAACTATGTGAATATTATTTGTTACAGGCACCTCGCATGAGCCATACCAGATGTGCGCATGAGCCACACTGTGACCACCCCTCATACAAAATTTCAGATTTTATGTCTCTCTCATACAAATATCAATAGATGACATGTAAGAAACACAGATACTGTGCACTTACAATCTAATGAAAAAATCTCAATAAATATATTCTTAACCCCTGTTATGTTTGTGCATGTGTGTATGTGTGCATGTGTACACATGCACACACACACACACACAATCACTGATGTATATGTTAGTATTATACTAGCCACACTCAGGACTCAAACAAGTTGACAGCCCCTCACAGACAGACATATAATAACTTATCTGCTGTAGCAGTAACACACCTATTGTTACTTAATGTATATATAAAAAAACTGGTTCTTAACCAGATACTCTGTTACATTTTTAATTACACAGATGTGACTGGCCAAACTGTAACAGAACCACATGCAGCACCAACATCATTAATGGTTATAGCCAACAGAAATATCTCAATTTGGTGACCAAACATTATTACATGATGATGCTTAATTACCAGTAACACTTTGCAGTTTTTTGGTAACTCGCAATTTTAGCCTAGTTGAAATATTTGAAGGATGTTGTGCAGAAGATTAAATCAAATCAAAATCCTACAAAAGTTTGTTTATAATAAGAACGGCATGCCATCAAGACTGGTTAATGTCCCATACATTTTGTTGTTTGGTTACTGTAAGGTACAAAGACTGATGGAATGCTCTTATAAGATAGAAACTTGGCTACTTTTATCCTGGACACATCATTTAGGACTGAAGAAGGCCAACAAATGCAATATGCATTTCAGTTTTCCCAATCAGTGAGCAAGTTTGTTTTGAATAAGTTTGGAGTGCTGGCAACCTGTATTACAGTGTTCACACTGATAAAGTAGTGTATAAATTTGTGTACATGTAAGTGTTAGATGAGACCAACGGATGTCATTTCTCAGGCATTACATAAATGATACTAAATGGTTTTGATTTTTATATCTTCTGGTACTAATGACTGTAGTCAGTGTACCTTTAACAACTAAGCCTAGGTTCCATAATCATGAACTACAAAATTACTTAAGCTACCACTATATTGTCCCTAATACTTTGCATTGAAAATTAATTAATTATGTAAAACAATAAGCCTCATTCTAAAAAATATAAATATTTTACACCTACATCAAATACGAATTTCACAAAAGTGCTTTAAATGTTTCGTTTCTACAAAATTTTGTGGTACAGTACAATAATATGTGTGTTACCAGGGCAAGTAAATTAATACTTCTGGTACAACATGTGATATATATGATTCTATGCAATTTAGTGTTAAAGACCATAAAGCAAAGTGTCTCATACATAATGTCTGTGGGAAATACTGAGAAAAGATATCCTCCAGGTCTTCAAAATAATTTTATAACTTCGGTTTTTGTGTAAGTATTATCTACGTGATAACATTTTCCACAATCGGCTCGCAAACTGCGGATCGGTTAACGGACAGTGCGGGTACTGCTCAACAGGAATTGAGCTGTGACAAGTGATCTTGTGTCTTGAAAACACAGCCATACACTTTGCACAAAATGGTGGCAAACACCTTAATTAGGACATGTAACGTGCTGTGCATTAACCTGAATAGCACACTGTTTAACTGAAGTACTTACTTTCTACTCTGCAATGATATGTAAAGTGTATCTTTCCTGGTGGTGAGCAAAACAAATGAAGAGCCAAGTGACTTTAAATTTGAAGGAATTTTTATGAACTAGATTAGTAACATAGTCTTGCATATGCACTAAAAACTTTCTTGGTTTTCCAGTCACTAGATAAGGTGTAACAGCATGATTGTCATTGCTACCACCTCCACCTCCTCCAGCAGTGTTATAACAATGTAATTCTGTGCAATCATTGTGCCATGTCATACTTTTTTTTTATTTTCAGTTTTATGTTACATTGTGCCATTATGTACATAACTGCTAGCTTCCACATACTTTTTTTAAACTTCTAGTACATATGTGGTAGTATACATGCTTCATTGCTATAATTAATACAAAAGGGTACATAATTACACTTCTCTTGTAAATTGATAATTACAAAAATATTGGCATCCAGTATTTTGAAACCCCTTTTCATACATGTAAAGGGAGAGGAGAAACATAATTTGTGTAACTGTCAATTATGTTGTGTTATGAGGTTTCATTGTTCCTGTTGATATAAAAAGTACTTGAAGATGATCAGTAGAACCTACTTGTGGTCTCTTAATTAATATTGGTGAGCCTGAATGTTTTGCAATATACTACTTGTCACACTGCAACTGATGTACTCGGTGATTTTATACATAACCACATTTACTAAGGTAGTTTTGTTTGTCCATGTTCAACACAGAGAAAATTTACTTTCCATAAAAGCAAACTAATATCTCCCATTCTTCATGTTGTCAATATGCTATAATCCCTATGTACCACAATTACCTGTAGAATGAAGTTCAGTATAATACGAAAGTTTCTTACAGTATACAGACTGTCACTGTATAAAGGTTCTTGCTACACTGCACATGATTATACAGTCATTAGTAATGCATTAGAGGGGTCCAGTTGTATCCTGTTTATTTGTCCCTTTATCTTTCCCATAGAAATTACTCCTTTACTTCTTGCTAATCTCATACTTCATTAGTTACTTCAACATGTACATGTACAAGTATGAAAAATATTAATCAAAGAGTACGAATTAGTATGAAATATAATATCAGATTTCAGTATCAGGCAACTACTGCAGTGTGGAGAACAAACACAATTTTCTGCATTGCCACCACAGCTAAAATATGTTACTAGTGAAAGTGCTCATTCTTTGCCCAGTCGTTTTAAATAAAGTATACTAAAATGACAACATTACTTATTTACTATGACAGTCCTATGTCGATACATTCACACTGATCAAACATCTGTTATGTACCGCCATAACATCACACAAAGAACATTTCTTTTTCACTTGTGGTATCTGTGGCAGTCCCATACCTGAATAGCTGCACAGCTCAACGAGGTATGGCACAGTCCAGTGCCTGAAGGAGTGATGACAACAATGAAAATAGCAGCATTCCTCTGGATTCCAATTGGTACTACTGCATCATCCAAAGCATGGATAAGAGATTTGGAAAGCCTGGCTGGGGTCTGTTGGTTTTCAGCTGTTTGGTGAATCAAAACAGGAGGCATAGAAGAGCAACAGGTGTAGTGGCTACATGCAGGACAACCAGAAAACAACACAGTATGTATAGTAGCTACATGCATGTTGGACAGAAGAGAACACAGTAGGGGTAGTGGCTACATGCAGGACAGCCAGAAGCCAACATAGTACACACAGCAGCTACCTGCAGGAGCAGGAGAAGATAACAAATAGGTGTAGTCACTACATGCAGGAGGGACTGCAGAGAACACTGTAGGTGTAGTGGCTACATGCAGGACAACCTGAAGGGAGCACAGTACATATAGCAGCTACATGCAGGATGGACAGAACACAGAACCCAGTAGGTGTAGCAGCTACATGCAGGAGAGCCAGTATATGTAGTGCTAACATACAAGGGGGATAGTAAAGAATACAGTCAATGGAGCAGCCACATGCAGTTCAGTAGGCAGAAGTGCTTTCAATGTGTAGGCACACAGACTACCTTATTTCAGTATTATACATCACAATTCCTTCTTTGTGGTGATGTGTAGAAAGTTGTGAGATCCAAGGTTCTCACAGGTGTTGCTGAGGATTCAGATCTTCTGGGATGTGGCACTGTGTGGTTGGGTGAGTGGTTCCTGAAATTTCAAGGGAAAACAGTGCTCATCTTTGGGGTTAAGCAGTCCCAGAAGAATGCAACTGAATCTCCTTACACAGCAGTAAGTCTCAAAGGCGTACAGCCTACCTTATTCCAGTATTTTGTATAGGAATTCCTTGTTTAATATTGAACTGAATATTATGTAATGTATGTCTGCAGTGAAAAGATGAATTTGATTTATTTATGAAATTTGTTCAAGCTAAGTAGCAAGAAATCAGGCATGCAAAGTGAGAGTGAGGTTCATAAGTGAAAGAAGACAAAAGCAGGTATGGAAGGAGTATCGTGCCTACTGGGATTTGGGGCTTATCTTTCACCAACCTGTGACCAGGTAAACACTGAAGGGGTTGAGGTACTAATTCCTCAGACTCTAGAAATAATTCTAGGGTAGATTAACTGCTGCCACCAGCCTAAGATTTGGCAAAAGTCGAAAGATTTACTACGGGAGTTCAGGAATAAACGATGCCAGTCATTCTAAATCTATATTCTACGGTACTAGCACATATATATAAAATTTTACATAAAATAAGTTAAAGGTTGTTTGTACTTGAAAGGTGTTCAGATTAATCGTTCTTGCCTCTCTGTATAATCAAAAGGGTATTTAATTTAGAATTTAGTAACAGAATTTGGACTTGACTTGAATTTGGAAACACAAAATTAAAGTTAGTTAACAACACAGCTGTCGAAGCACCTTGCATCAGCAGTAAACCGTAATACATCTCAGTGTGTCATGGTAACTTAAACAATCACTTGTATGATTAAATCAAGTACTTCTTCTTCTTCTCATTGTTATAGTAGGTATGTGCGTAGCCGGTGTACACAGTGTTGAGTAATTGTGCCAAAATAGAGAGTGTTTTACCATAACTGCAAGGGGGGTTTATATAGAGAGGAAAGTGCGATTCTTGCATTTTTATTTGCATACCAGACCATATACAGTCATAACCAAAGGCAAATATTAAAAAATGAGGAAATTCAGTGGGTCAGTCAGTCTGTATGTCACCATGTATGGGCAAGTGGGACAGTCTGACTGGAATGCGCTGAGTTCCAAACAGCAAGCTAAACCAACGTTTCCTCGTTGCATCAACTGTATGAACCTTGCATGTCTTCCTGGTATAATCAGAATTTGAAAAGTTCTTTCCAAATTTCAAATCATGTCTCATTCATGACAGTGAAATTACCACTTCTTCAAGTTTTCCCAAATGACAGACCTGTTACAAATATAGGTCTAATGAGTCTAGTATCTGAAGAGTGCATGCTGTGACTATATGCTCAAAAGTCAAATTGAAAAGAAGGGTCATAAGTAGAATGAAGTGTTATAAAAATAACAGCAGCTAGAAGGCAATTAAAAGGAACAGCAGCCCTGGAAGGGGGCAAAACAAAGAACAAAGAACCCCAAATCACAATGTATTCTTCAAATGGGGCTTCCTACATCCTTCACAGAATACAGAAGAGGATTCTATAACCAGTTGAGAGATAGTACATTCTCTGTCCAAACTACAGGGCATCACACAATAGCTAACACTGTATTAAACAAGAGTAATAAGTCACAATTTTGGTTGTATTGTAAAATCACTAATGACACCAATTGTTCTTTCCTGATCAGCTCCACAGACATGTTGTGCTTCATTCCGCTTTGATGAGTAGCACTTACCACAGCGCACACAACTGAAGGGTTTTTCACCTGTGTGATGTCGATTATGTGCTTCAAGGTGAGACCTCTGAGTAAAGGTCTTGTAGCATGAAGAGCACTGGTACGGACGCTCCCCATTATGAATTCTTGAATGTATGACTAGAACCACTGTCACGAAATGTCTTACCACATTCAGTACACTGAAATGGTTTCTCACCCATATGATTTCTCATATGATAAGTAAGGCCGCATTTATGAGCAAATTTAGTATTACATACAGTACACTGGTATGGTTTCTCCCCAGTGTGCATCCTCATGTGACTCAGCAGAGCGCTGTTTTGACTAAAACGTTTACCACATACTGTACACAGATATGGTTTTTCTCCAGTGTGAATCCTCATATGCCGAGAACGAGTACTTTGATCAACAAATGATTTTCCACACAATTTACAAGGAAATGGCTTTTCACCACCATGGCTTCTCATGTGCACCATGAAGGAACTATTACCACCAAATGCCTTCCCACACAAGGTACAAAGGAAAGGCTTTTCTCCTGTATGAGTCCTTAAATGTATTTTAAGACAATTAGAATTCCCAAAACTTTTCTCACATAAGTTACACTGAAAAGGCCTCTCACCAGTATGTATTCTCATGTGTTTTGTGAGGGAAGCATTATCACCCAAATACTTACCACATACACTGCAAGTGAATGGTTTCTCTCCTGGCATGTGAACTCTGGAGTGTCTCGCAAGAGCACTATTTTGTGTAAAGGTTTTTCTGCACTTGTTACAGTGGTATGGTTTCATACCTGTGTGCACCCTCATGTGCAATATTAAACTGTCTTTTCTAACATATGTCACACCACACTCTTCACAGTCAAATGTTTTTCTCTTCTTAATTTCATCAGAAGTTCGTTCTGCAGCAAGAACACTTTTACTGCTATCATCTGCTTTAGCATTTGTTTGGAAAACTGGCCAGGTGGCAGACGAATGTGAAAAACAGCTTTCAATTGGAGACCTGCGTATTAGATATTTAATAGATTATGTCTCTCAAAAACTGCACACTATCAAACTACTTTAACACATAACACTTAAAACTATTTACATCAACAGAATGTAGAAAATTATATGGATAAGTAATGACCAACATCTTTTACCTTTTTACTTAGTCTCTGCTATCAACTGCAATATATGTTTGCCCAGAAGTAATTCTCAGGTACTGCTTAAATTTCCATTCATAATAATGACTCCTCAAAATGAAAAATATTTATGCAGAAGGACTTACATCACACATAACTTAGGTAACTTAGTTAATAGAGCAGCTAGCCATAAGCAGGAATAACCAGATTTTATAACTTGCAAAACCAGGCACTGTTCCCCTTGCCAATGTAAAGTGAATCAGGAGTGCACCTGGCATCCTATCTAATTAGTATGATAAGAGGTACATACCCCACACCAAATCAGCTGGCATGTTAAGCTGACCACTCATATCTAGTGACAAGGTTATGAAAGCATAGTTCTGTAACCCCATTCCCAAAAAAAGTCTTTATGGCATGGTCCTTAATTAAGCAAAGGAACAAATTTACTTCATTTTATTACAGAACAGCATACTCACTACTGACCTCTGATTAACACTACTGTCTGATTTGGTCATGAGTTCTCTAACCTGCACCTCCACTGGCAGGCTCTGATTCTCTTCATTACTTTTGACTGGTATTTCAGAAACACGCTTTCTGTTACAGTCTTCTTCCTGCAGTAACAATATATGAAATATTAAGTTTAATGCAGGCACAACAACTTGATTATAAAACAGTACTGTACAGATTTCTTAGGAAAATACATCTAGAAGACAAAAAAAATGGTAAACAAGTAGCCAACATTACTGTGGGAAGTATAAATTTAAGAAAACATATTTCCAGAAACCTCAGTAAAAGTGTCTAAAATTCAGTTAATTAAGACCATTACGAAAGTTTTCATAAACAAGACAATTCCAAAAGAAATCATTTTTTAAATGCTGTGGTGAAAGCTGTCAAAAACACATATAATAAGAGAATTTACTTTAACAGTGCTGAGAATTACACATACTGGTACTGGCTATTAGAAGTAAATACATGGGTGCATAAATTCTCAAAAATCTAGAAGCCACCTCAGAATTATAGATGCCAGAAGGGTGACATGAAGTAAGTTCCATACCGAGAATCCATAGCTTTTAGGTGTCACCATAAAAAAAAAACTGTCACCATGGCAAATTGGCACACAGGAATTTTAGTCATGTGAGGAATAAAGTTAAATTTCAACTCATATTACTATATCCAGTGTCAGTGTAATTCAGTTGCTCATCAGTGAATGGCCATTTCTTTCATACAAAAAGGGTTCTGCCATTGCAGTTACACTCCTGCCTCTCAAAGTTAGTATGAAATTTTGTACATTGTCCACATTACTTGAAACCTACTCAACCATTGTTCTGTCTGCACACTGGTCCAAGCATCAAGCACTTGCACGGGACCATACTTACGTCGTCAGTGAGATGTACATTCTGTTTTACAGGGTGAAATACCTTTACTTCATGACATATGAGTTAAGAAATCATACAAGGACAGAAAAGAGAAGTGAACTCCATAAGCAGCTGAGGCATCACACCAAGAAGGATTAAACACAGGATACATTTTGTTGTGAAGGTTAAAGCTAACAAAATGTAGAGAAAACACAATACACATATAACGCACATTACTGCTGTGCCTTATTTAGATGAACTACACAGTTACACAATTTGCATCCCTGTTCAGTGCAAAAAATAGGATATTTTATCACATTTATAAACACCATTAAAACATACTAATTTTTCAGGATGAAACATTTACAAATTCTTCACACTGTAACTTTCCAGGGAGCATGATAACACAATTCCTTACAAATGCACAATTGTAGTTCAATGAGACTTTCTGAATACCGAATTATCATGCTTACCAGCAGACCACCAAGCCATACTCCCCCCAAAAAAAATCATTACATGCAAACTCCTTCAAGAAATGATCTATCAGAACTACAAAATCCTGAACAAATTTTGATAGTTAACATATTATTTTATCCTATACTATATAGCATCTTATGCCTTGCTCTCATCACATGCTGCCTCTATTTTGGGCAAGCATTCAGCATAATAACCAAGCACATCCTAATGAAGCTCTACGTTGTTTTATCACCACTGAAGCATCTCACAGCATCCACCACATTCAACACAGACATAAGCACTGAAATCTTATATCAGTACAGACTTATTATGAAATAGGCCTGCTAGTTGTATGGTTAGGTTACTCCATGGTACTATGCTTTTATCAACATGCTGCTCATCAACTTAATAACGTATTTTTGTAATTGGAACCACAAGAAAGAGTCTCTCTTTTACCATAAGTCAGCAATTTTGAAAGCACAATTCAACTGCTGTTTAATTTAAAAAATTAAAGTAAAAAATTACCTAGCAAAATCAAGTAACTCTGTGCTATACAGGTAAGTCTGTGATAGTATAAAAGCTATTCCATGATAAAGTTACTTATTGATTAGATATCATTACATGCATAAACAATGACTAATACAAATCTGAAAGGATAACTATACACGTGTTGCAATTTTTCTCAATCCATGAGAGTTGGTTTGATGGTTTCAATTACCAATAATGTCCTTTTGTATAGACATAGTATGATTGTTCACTGTCATCGGAATCCGCACAACCATCACACATGAAGTGAAGTTCATCTACGACTTTTTGACATGTTGTGTGATACCACACTCAATAAAATGTACACTTTATCCATTCAGGGCCATTTTTCTTCTTAGAGTCATCCAAACACAATCCTCCACACGAACCACAAGCATCGTCATTATTTTGTGTCCTTCCCCCCCCCCTTATGGTGGATATGGACGTGTGGGTTGTTCTGCTTCCCCAGGTGGTGAAAATACCATTTAAGAAGGATTGCTCCTGGTCATCCTACGTCATGTTTTGCTCAAAGGCAACTGAAGCACATCCTAGATGGCTTCTTTGGATTTATGTTTATTATCTCCTAAAGTCATTCCAGACCCACTGTCATTCGGATCCTTGCTTTCAGTGACAAGAGACAGAGCATTTGCTTCATCTGCAACAGAATCCCTACTGAAAGGGAACAGACTAGTTTTTACAAAGCTGTTACACACTGTCATTCATTGGAAGGCGCCATGATAAGCACTAGCCAATAGTCCATTAAAGTCATGTGGTCAAGCTTCGTTCCAGGATGTTCAGTCAAAAATTTCTCCACTTCTTTCCTCCACCCTTCATTCAGTGGCATGTAAACATCAGCAACCAGTGGCTGTAGCAGATGTGTAGTATGAGACAGAAATGTTACAAGATATTATTTTCTGATGCCTTTGAAAGGATTTTGGGGGTTATATGACTAGCATGTGAGTCCATAAAGAGAACTACAGATCTGTAAGAGGGAATGCATGTGATGAAGTGCTGGAACCACTCTGCAAATAGATCGGCACTGATCCAACCCTTTGGTGACAGACATACCAATGAAGGCATGGAGGTTTCAGCCAATTGCTCATTCAGTCTTACACCTTTGAAGATGACCATGTGTGGGATGCTCATTCCAGATGCACATATGCAACAAAACAAAGCTCTGGTGACACCCTTGTCACCAGAGCTTTGTTTATAAACATATTTTCTCCCTACTTGGCAGATAGTATTACCAGATTTTATGACATAAGTGACACAAGTTTCATCTCAGTTCCAAATATGAGCTGGTTTGTCTTTTAAATCCAATTCTGTCAACAGATTCTCCACCTTTTTATAAAAGTCATTGAGCAGAATTCTTTTCACTGTCAACACTCTACAAATTGATAGATTTGGTGGTGTCCTCGGTGACAAGTTGTACCGTTCCCTCAACTTGTCCCACCAGTACCAACCAGCCATTTGATTCTCCAGGTGAACAGATGATTCATCCCTGCAGCTTCAACAACGTTAAAAACTACATATCTAACCTGATTGACTGTTAGACTGAAACCTAAATCCTGCATGCTGAGAATGTAGTTTACTATTTTGATTTCAATATCAAGAGAAATTACAAATGGTTTTCCAATTTTCACCATACTAGTTCTTGCAGGATCTTCCAATGTTTTGTTCAGTCTTTCAGAGTGATCCAGGTTATACTATACCACTTACTAACTTTGAATAATGACCATCCTTCATTCTTTATCAATCTTAATGCTTCTTCCATACTTTCTGTTGTGCATGACCTCTTACATGCCTTGGACTTTGGCACCGTCTCCTGGAACAGTTACCCCAAACCTTGACAACACTAAGAAAACTGTCTCGAAACCTAAGGTTATGTAATGCAAACTACATTCACTGTACATACGTAGTTGTAATATATGATGTATTAAACACTTACCCACAACTGGCTTAAAAACAGGGGTCAAACACAACTAACAGAAGAGCTGAAATAAAATAGAGTGTAACTAAACATTTTACGCATGCAATCACAGAGTGCCACTGTAACACAACTGCACATTACCGCCTAACATTGCTTCTTGTACTTGCCACAGGAAGCTCTGGGTACCATGGTTAAAATTGTAAATACGTCTGCCATCTACCATCAAAAATGTAAATGACCCTGAATGCAAGAAAAGCCATGAGGGAGGAAACAAGATCTATCATGGAGTAACTTTGTATCATGGAGTTAACTCATCTTACCATACTTTTGATATATCAAATTAAATAATTTCTGTACTGTACATGTTAAATATCTTTGGTACATGAGGCACACAAATCAATCAATTCAGCATGTTTTATTTGTAATAAATTTGTTTAAATGCACACAAGACAGCAATCAACATGAAATGGTTTCAAGAGTCTGTCAGTTTTATTCCCCGAATGCCAAACCCAGTTTTTTGTAGTAGACATAACAATTATGTGAATTAATTCAATAATACAACCCATTGTGTGGTACAACTATAAGGAAACATCTGTACCTAATATATTGTTGTGTTGGATATTCATGTCTGGAAAATACCCACTTGTAAACTCATCAATGATGAAATTTTCATGGCCCATGTTTCCAGACTTTTAAGATAATGCTACCTCGTTTTGTATGAACATGAAACTTGGCCACCCACCCTAATGGAGGAATGCTGCTTAACAATGTCTGACAACAGGACGATGGGAATATTTGGACATAACTGACAGCAAGTTGAATTTGTCCTCCCAAACAAACATTGTCAGGGTGCTTAAATCATAAAGCATGAGATGAATGGGATATATATGATGCACGAGAGAAGATATATGCATGCAAAATACATTCACAACACCTCAAGGGAAGATGCCACTTACAAGACCTCAGCCCAGACAGAAATAAAAAGGAACCTTCAAAACATATCATGTTGGGATGTGACCTGGATTCATCTGGCTCGAAACATAATCTAGTTGTAGGCTCTTGTGATAATCAGAATGAACCTTCAAGTGTCACACAAGATCATAAACCCCTTGACTAGCCAAGTGGCTATTGTGTTCTCGTGAAGGACTCTGCTCCAGAAAGTTAGCCAGTTCCTCTCTTCATTCTAGGTTACTATCTGAATCTTAAAATAAGCTATGGCCAAATATTCCCATAAACATTCTCACTCACCATTTATAACAATCATCTCCCATGCAGCATACCATAACCTACACTGATTATAAAACATTAATAAATCACCTAAAAAATAAAATTTAATGTGTTAATGGCACAATGCACAGTACAAAATTCCAGCAACTGCTTCACACATATCCACAAAAACATGAATGAAGTAATGCATACCACTATGCACACATAAAATCCAAAGTATGAAGAAACAAGCACAAACCAGACACACAATGTAAGTAAAAAGAGACTGCACACCTAATTTAAAAGGTATTCCAGAATGTAACATTAAGCATAAACCTTCCTCTGGTTATTCAACATCCTTTTCACCTTGTTAGAACATAATCACCTTTAGAAGCTGAGCTGAAAAATTCTGATTCTTCAAATACTGCCGCAGTGCACCGTCTGACCTTTCACACTGGAGTTTGAAGTTATAAAACCCATCAACCTTCTGGGCACACAGCACACAAATTTGAGTTGGCAGGTTGTCACCAACAAACATCTATGGACACAAAATTTGCATAATGACTTCATTTTCAGTTCCTAGATATTTAACTACACAGGCAATCCTGTCAACTATGGTGAATGCTTGCTGAAGTATAATGGAAGGCAATAATCGATATTTCAAACTCCTAAATATGTGTAACAAATTAAACTTTTCTTCAGTATTACAGCTTATAACAGTGTACATGACATTGATGTTTCACCATGTTTTGAGACCAGCTTTAGAAATCCTGTGCACAAATCACATGGCTGACTGCCCTATCTAATCATGAAGATTATTATTGTATGATAAACATATGTGCAACTACAAACAAATGAATAACATAAGATCTAACATTAGATTACAAACATAAATTGCAGAAGTTTGTATTTCAAAATCTGAATAGATGATAGCACACTCACTACATTTCCTCATAATGCTCTGGTTTTCGGCCTAGATACTTTGAAGCGATACAGCATTTTCATTCTAAACTGAGAATTGTGGATCACAATTTATTTACATTCCATACATCCTTTAAACTACAATGATGTAGAACAAATTATACAAGGAATTTTAATAGGATGTAATACAAATATGTGGTTTGTACAAATATTTATAGTCATCTTGTAAGAATATCATATGACACAGACCAAAAATTTACAAAGGTATTTGTGTGAAAAATTACTTTACAATATGCACACTACTTTGATCTGTCAGTTGGACAACAAAATCTTCCAGAAAACAGGGTTGAGCTAAGAGATATCCATTCATGATGACTTAAATTCTTTAATATCATGGCTTAAGACTTCAATGTTAGAGAGAAGAACATTGTGGAATCTGGTTCCTGCTTACCAGACCCTTCTGGTAACAAAAAAGATTAGTACATGGCACAAGGTCACACTTATGTCTAATTTATATTGTATATTGCTGATTATGTTTGAAAATTTGGCATGATGTCTACAATGAAAGAGAGTAAAGAGAATAGGTGCCCACCCACGTTTTTAAATAGGTATCCACTCACATTTTTATATAATTCCTAAAAGGGGCTCTTTACACCTGCCTTTATCCTAATCATTTTTAGAAATAATAATACTAATTCTAAATTTGCCCAACACCTTTTAGAAAAAGGCCATGACTTCAGGAAAATAGATGGCAATGGATATTAAACAAGTGGCCAGAAAAAGTGCACATATGAACACAAAGGAAAAATTTGTATATATAAAAACTAAAAAGAATAATCAAATGAATGATAAAAATACTGTTTCTTATAATAAAATCTTTAAAGTAACTCTTGACAGGGACAGTCATTTGACTAGCCAACAAACCCAACTCCCTTTCACAGTCAATGAGTAACACCACAGCAGGCAACAAGACCTCGTAATGCACGTAAGTTGAACATCTCACGTGGTGAATGTTGTTGGTAACATCATCCTTCCGCTAAGTTAACTACCTAAAGTTCCTACATAGCCTCTTAGCAAATGCACATACTACATACTTCACTCTGTTTTCTTAAAACAATAATGTCTTCCTATTACAATACTGTCCTCTTCTTGCAGAATTTCATACACACTTTCATATCATAATGAACAGAACGTACTTGATGTAAACCATAACTGCTTCACTTAACAGCAGTAGCAAATTTTAGAGAAATTTGGTTCACCTGTTATGAGACAAGAGGAGGAGGATGCACTGTGCACATTAATTGTAATCCTCCTACCGCTTCTATTCTATCAATTATTGATTACATTTCTGATTAATATATGGCTTTTCATACATTTCTATATACTTTTTATTCCACATTGTCTCTACTAATTAAATGCATTTTTACAAAGTTTTATGCATAAGTGTAAAGGAAGAGATCTCTTTCTCCAAGGTATACAGATAATTTGTATAGTCTTTTCAATTGTTCTGGTATACAGGTCTGATGATGGCCTGGAAAATGGACCAAAACTAATCACCTTATAATAAACTGTCTTGTGCATGACTGAACTCCTTTGGATACATTTATTAATCATTTTCTTCCAAGTAGCAAATGCTGTTTGGCTGCTCATGGAACTTCACCCAACAGATGATTCCATACAACATAATGGAATGAATGTATGAAAATTAATACTTTGGATTAAATATAAAAAAGCACCTACATCACAGAAACTGAGAAATATGGCATGAACAATGCTTTCCATGAGAGAAGCTTAAATATTTTTAAAGTGTGGCAAAATATTTGGGAACAAACCTAGCAAATCAAATTGCAGTCATTAAGAAAATAAAAGCACACTGAACTTGGGACATGCCTACTAACATTCAGGTCAGTATCATTTATCTTCCTACATGCTGTCCAAAAACAAAATTAAAATATATACAACTATAATTTTGCCTGTTGTATTACATGGATGTTAATCTTTCTCTCATATTGAGGAGGAACACGGGAATGGGAATACATTTTGGCCGAAAACGGATGAGGTAACAGGGGGCTGCATAATGACAAACTTTGTTAACTCCACTCCTCGCCAAATATTACTTAGGTGATCAAATGAAAAAGAATTGGACAGGCAGGGCATATTGCAGATATGGGGGGGCAGGAATGGTGCATACTGGGTTTTGGCCGAGAAACTTCCAGGCAGGAAACCACGTGGAAGACCTAGCCGTAGATGGTAGGCTAATAGCAAAATGGATCGAATACAGAACAGGCGGAACATGGCTGGATTGATCTGGCTCAAAACAGTAACAAGTGGCGAGCTCATGTGAGCGCGGTAATTACAATGCGGGGAATTTCCTGACTAGCTAAGGAACTATTAGATTCTCACGGACTCTGCTCCATGAATTTATTTGCTACGGACTAGCCTTCCCACGCGTTCCGTATGCATCTATCAAGCTACACAACATCGCATTCCAAAAAATATTATCTTCATAGCCATCGCAATGAAACCTCATATCACAATACTTCTTGCACAACATGCCTTTCGTCACCGAATTTCAGCACTTGACTATCTCACATGCACATGCCCTGTTTGAAGGTACACTCCAAAAAAACGAACCAACCTTAAGACAAGGAGCGAATGTTTTAATTTTCGATGGCAAAGTCTGATGTTTATCAAAAAGAGGAAGCAGTGGCTTTCCGCTTGTCAAGCAAAGTCGACAAACCAATTCGAAATTCATGGACATTCTTAGAGTAGCAAGTTGCTCAGACACAACGAAACATGACTGTCAAAAACAAAATAAATGAATTGTTCAAATTATTGACATGTACGAACAGGACTGCTACAGTACTAGACACAACCGAAAAGCATCTAATAATTCGACTGTTGTAAAGCATCGAATATATTCCTCATAATAAAATAACGATTGAGGTGCTTCGCGTGCCGCAGTACCCTCGCCTCTTCGTATCCCATTCCGTCATTTACTGCTGGTTGAGAAGTCTACCTCTGATTACCAACGAACTACAATCCATGGGGATCCATACTATCGAACGGTACCAGGTATGAATCTGTGGGCACAGGTCATTCGCATCACCATGAGATATTCATCTGTAATCCGTGACTGCAAAATCGGCGCTACAGGAAGTGGGATGCCTTGCGTATGTTGACAATATCTGCTCGCAGGTAGCTGTACTCGGAGCGATGCATGGCACGGAGAGTGTGATTTTGTGCCACTAGGTGAGACTTTTGGCGAATATGAGTAGAATGACCGGACACTAACCAACTTTGTATCCAAATTTACCGACGGTTCTTTTTCCAAAGTGTAAATTTGGCCATTCAATTCTCGTTATGGTTAGCCCTGATAGCCGCATACGTTTTCACCTAAAAAATTTCTTACACTCAAGAAAATTGTAGGAAGTGAATGTGACTGGTGAATATTGTTGGTGGCCAGCGTGATAACTAAACATAAAGATATCGATAAGTAAAATTATATTGGTCAACTGGTGACATGTAAGATGTGATGTGACAGAACGTTGGCAACACCGACTTTGTTGGCCCTGTCGCCATACAATGTCCGGCGTAGCTGTCAGTGCGATGTGGGTGATCGCTGCCAAAAAATATTTTGAATGCGTTTACAGTCGAAGAAGGGAAGTATAGCCCATGGACTATCATCTTGTTACTATATCGCTCAGGACCAGTGACGGTTGAAGTAAGTTAAGGTGAACAGGAAAGTTATAATATGCGTGCAGATACGTATTTGACTCTTGAAAGACAGGTTATGGCAAGTAATTATGTCATTTTCAAAAATGTTTATTCACGTCAATAAACTTCTAGGTATTTTTATTTGAAATCCATCCGTATTTATCTCAACAGCAGTGGTCTGAAACTTGTTTGCTATTGTTTGTTAGTGAAATTGACCATTCGTAAAGGTGATCGAACGGGCATCACTTTGATTAGTGTGATATTGTAATAATACAAAATAGTAACCCTCCTGCTCAGTGACATTAAACATCACAGTCGAAAACACTGATACTAAGTTACACATTCATGCCTTTCTGAATTAGAAGAACATTTCCACATGTCTGTTGTCGAGATGACTGAAGAATGCTTGGAATGGTTCTCATAGAAAAGACCCATTTCGTAAGAAGCCTGCCAGTTTTGCTCTAGACTTTATACAGAAAGTTGTATATATACATATGTACATGCTTACAAATGTATATACATGCATGCATACACACACACAAACACCACGTTCAGTTTGGACCAAGTAAGTTAAGCAAATGAGAAGACTGCAAGTTAGAATTCTGGGGTCACACAGTTATGCATACAGATTTGTCAGCTATGTGACGTGCTGTAGCGTTATGTTGAAAATGAACTGTTTTCCCATTGCCTAGTGTTTAAAGAAACTGTATATGTTGCATATGTCTGAATTAATGTCATTAAAAAGTTGTTTCACTGTAAAGCAATAGTCCAATGCAGCTTAATTTATTGGCAAAGCAATTACTCCTTTTTTCCACAATAGAGTTAGATGCTTCCTAGCCTATTGCCCAGCTCACTAGATGCGAATTTAGGAAGCCAAGTCGCCAAACCTGGGCAATGTTTTAGGACAAAACAACACATGTAGCATATATTTTTTATGTGTGGTAGGAAAATAAGCCCTAAAAATATTTACGAATGTAAACAAATGTTGGGAGAGTCCACCTCTTATCAAAGTTTTGCCTGTGTTTTCTTCATCTTCTTCTTCATCCCCCTCCTCCTCCTTTGGCTTGTAGCCCATTTTTTAGCCATGGCCTCCTTTGTTTTCTTCCTCCAATCACTTCTGTATCTTTCCCCTGCTTGCCAGTTTTTTATATTGAGCAGTTTTGCAGCATTTGACCTATGTTACTTAAGCAAAACTAGGCCTGTGCTAACCTAAGTATTGTCACTGTAAATGTAGTTCAGTAGGCTATGTTTTTGACCATCACAAAAATACAGTACAATATGTTCATCAATGACAAATTTAAGTTTTACACACAATTCATTTTTTGTTTTATTTTGTGGGTTGAAGGGCAGGTCATTAAATGTAATGGTCAGTTGATGAGTGTCAGATGACCAAGGAGGCACATTATGGGTTTTTCTTTGTGTAAATATTTTTTTGCTCAATAAATTAACATAATCAGCATAGACTTGAAGTTGCTTCCTCTTATGCATGTCATTTGGAAAGTCCAGGAAGACGATGAGGGATTCAGATTGAGTGGGACACACACCAACCTTTGTTCTGTGGTGATGATCTCAATTTACTGGATGAAACATATTTTCTGTCTGTATGAGAAAATAATTAAGTATTAGTGGCACTTGAGATCAGTCACAGATCCTTTTTTTTTTTAATATGTATGTATGTATGTGTATATATATATATATATATATCTTTGTAATTCCAAACACTGAACCAGTGACTAACCTAGTTCATGTCATGGCTATAAACTAATTTATCCTGGGTTGCTTTCCTGAAAAATTATTCTGGAATTTATAGGCCTTGCCATATATGTAAATATATCATAATTATTTACATATCTTGTGAAGACTGTGTTGAAGAATGTAGTATTATCACCAGTTGAAGGTCATGTGCTCTCTAAATCCTTGAAAAATGTTCTCTTGTGTAAAAAAAATAAAAAAAGGAGTGTTAGAACACACCAGTATGGTCTAAAGTAGAAGAAAAAGATGTGAATGGTAAGATGTATTCTGAGCAGTAATATACTTGAGTTGGGACTGAAATAGCATAGTCAATACAGGGGCTTGCTGTGGGCTGGATGGTCCAGGGTTCGAACCCTGGTGGGAGCAAGATATTTTCTTTTTCATCAACCCAACCAGATTATCTCTGGGGCCTACTCACATCTTCTACAATGTGTACCAGGGCTCCTTCTGTGGGGCAAAGTGGCCAGGGCGGGGTATTGACCATCCTTCCCCATCTGGCACCAAGGTTGAAAATGGGTAGAGCTAAACCTGTGCCTCTTCACTGTGCCTGCATTAACATGTTATTGGATGAGCTTGTAGTGTTCCAAAGATTGTGTATTTGTTTATTTTAAGTGTAAAGTATTCTGTATGTTTAAGAATCCACTTTTTAAGGGTTGTGTGTTTTTATTTTCAGGTATCAAGAAACAGACAAATGGTGGTAATAACAGCATAAACGTTTCTGATTGCCATATGCTTTTATTTTATTATGTTACAGCAATGTCAGTTTTATAAAATTCACTTATTCCAGGAAACAAGGAACTGTATATATAGATTGTGAGGACAAGGTGTACATTAAACATGGAAGAGGTGGGTTTGATGAATTCTAGTGGTAATATTTATCAGAAACATGTAGATTTACCCTCACATATTCAGAACAGTTTTCTGAGTGAAACCACACAGAGAAGTGTTGCCACTAGTACAGACTACACAAGAGATATGCATTATGGTGAAGTGAGTGAAGCTATAGGGATGGTATTAGGGTTTGATGAAATTTCATCATACAGATTACATAAGTTAAAGAATGTGAAAAAGAATTCTCCAAAGTTTCCAGTAGGTTGTACAATATGTAAAGAGTCATTTAATAGAAAACTTGAATTGGATATACATTTAATGTCTCATAGTGAAGAGCTGTATAAGTGTCCTATTTGCCAAAAATCTTTTCCTGATGTTCATTTAATGCAAAGACATGTGGCATTTCATACAGGGAGTGAATTACATCAGTGTCCAGTGTGTATGAAGTGTTTCACTCGGAAAGGTCTCCTAAACCGCCATATGACAATACATACTATTGAGAGACCTCACCATTGTATGGTGTGCAAGAAGTCATTCAAGAAGAAAGGTGACCTTCATATACACATTAAGAACTGTCATTCCTCTACTATTCGTCATGAATGCACAGTGTGTCAGAAGACATTTTCTAGACGTGACACCATGCTTCTTCATATGAGGTTGCATTCCAGCGACAAACTGTTTCAGTGCCCTGTTTGTTTGAAATGTTTCCCTCAGAAATTCCATTTGAATCGACATGTCACTGTGCATTCCCAGGAGAGACCGTATCCATGTTACATATGTAGCAAGTCATTTAAGAGCATTTCTGAGCTGAACATCCACACTGAAATTCACTACAGTGACAAACGTCACAAATGTCCACTTTGTGACAAATTGTTTTCAAGGCAGGATAGTATGCGCCTTCATATGAAATTACACACAGGAGACAACTTATATAAATGTCCCATTTGTTTAAAGTGTTTCACTCAGAAGTTCCACTTGAATAGACACAGTCTTGTACATTCAGATGAGAAACCACATGAGTGCTCCATATGTAATAAAATGTTTAAGTGTCAGCGAAACCTCGAGATACACTCCAAGACCCATATAAAAGAGAAACAGCATGAATGTGTTATGTGCAATAAGACTTTTGCTAGAAGGGACACAATGTTGGTCCATATGAGACTTCATACAAGGGATAAATTACACAAGTGTTCAGTATGCTTTAAACATTTTCCTTTAAGGAGTCATCTGGCAAGGCACTTAAAGATTCACACTGGCATTCAGCGCCATCACTGTCCTATTTGTAACAAGGGTTTCAGAAGCAAGTACTACCTGTCACAGCATGCCAGATTACACACGAACAACCAACCATATGAGTGTTCTGTGTGCAAAAAGACATTTAGTATCAAACAGCATCTGCAAGGTCATGAAAAGGGTCATCGTAGGGAAATATCCTCTGGTCCTCTCTCAGAAATGCCAACTATACCTCATGCAGAGAAGCCATCTATACCTCTTCAAGATAAGTCAGCTGTACCTCTTACAGAGAAGCCTTTTATTGAATTTTCAGAGAAGTTGGCTATACCATACCTGGAGAAATCAGCCATTTCATACCCAGAGAAGTCAGCATCCTCTTATGGAGGTAAACCTGCTCTCCCACATCCAGAGAAATTAACAGTCCCAAATCCAGGGAAGTTATCTGTTCCATACACAGAGAAGTTAGCTGTCTGCTACACAGATAAGTCTGCTGTTCCATATCCAGACAAGTTGGCTAACCCATATCAAGACAAGTTGGTTAACCCATATCCAGAGAAGCCAGCTGTCCCATACCCTGATAAGTGGATTGTCTCCTATGCAGACAAATTTTCTGTTCCATGTACAGAGAAGGTGGGTATCCCCTATATAGAAAAGTCATCAATCCCTCTGATACAAAAGACTGCTTTATCCATTTTGGAGAAGGCAAACAATCCACCTGAGAAGGCATCTTTACCTCTTACAGAGAAGTCAGCTGTTCCTATGGTCGATAATCCACATGTGTCTTTTATAGGAAAGTTAGCTGTTCCTCTTGCAGGGAATTAAGCTATGCCTCCTTCCAGAAGATAACAGCTGGAGTTATATGTCTATCTAGTATTTGATTTGATCCCAATTCATAAACAAGAACTGGGATAGCAAAGTCAGTATAGTGACTAGGCTGCACAGTGTGGGGTTCAATCCTTGCAGAGACAAGAGTTCCTCCAGTACATCCAGTCCAGCTTGGGGGCCCACACAGTCTATTCAAGAGGTACTGGGGTTCTTTCGTGGGGTAAAGTGGCCGGGGTATGAAGTTAACCATTGTGCACTTCCATCTAGTGCTGGGTTTTAGAACAAGTGGACTTATGCTTTTGCTTCTCCATATGCTTTCATTGCATGGATAAGGACAACTATACTTTTTTTTTATCAATTCAAAAATTAACAGTGCAGTTCACAGATTTTTGTGCCATGTGCAGTACCCATTTGTGTATAAGATTATTATACAGAATGCCCTTTATGAGATTTCCCAAACTTCACATGGTTATTTAGTATATTATTTTGAGTGATGAATGTTACGTCAGCATGGATTTCAATTGCAGTCATTATGAAGTTGCTGTCTGTTCCAGCAAATTTTCCCTACGAGTGCTGAAAAAGTAGAGTTGTCCATTCCCTATGTACACGCATGTGTATGGGAAGGTAATTAAGTCATGTAAAGAAAGTTGTTACTTCTTTCATTGTTCATAAGATGTGACCATTTGGTTAGTGACGATAAATGAACAGCTCACACATGAAATATGCCAACATTCATTTTGTGTATGGATTCTGTGATGGGAATTTATCAGCAGTTATTGAAACATGAAGAGTATTGATGGTCCATTCATGGACAAAATAAGCTAAGGGCTTTCTTAGAAGACCCTGTGCTAGACAAGCTGGACAGTAACTCAACAAACTAGCTACGAATCATGACAGGACTGTTAACAGGACACTGCCACTTGAACAGACACCTAAATAAACAGGGGCTGGTAAACAGTCCTGAGTGTGGCAGATGCAAACAAGCATCTGAAACAGCTGCACATGTTCTTTGTGACTGTGGCTTGGCTACATTAAGATTCAGGCACCTGGGTTGACATTTTTTGAAACCAGGTGACTTTGAGGAAATCTCTCTTAGTAGCCCTGCACTGTATTCAGAGTGCAGGGCTGGTAAGTGCATGATTATAAGGGTTGCACAAAAGATCAAGGATGTTCAAAGTGAATGGGTCAGTAATGTGTCCACCCTTCTTGTATTCTATTATTATCTCAGCAGTTGTTGAATAATATGGGCATCAGTTTCCCAACCATTACCACCTAAACAGAACAGTGTTCAATAGTTGTGAGACATGGGATCATTAAACACAAGTACAGTGAGCATGGCATACAACTGCATGCATGACCAAAAATAGATGTTGCCACAGGTTAATGCAATAAAAGAGCAAGTGTGCTGCATTGCCCTTCAAAGTATACATACCTTGAATGCCAGTGTAAAAGACCCTATGTCAGGAAGGTGTGTACCCATACAACTGTCAAAATGTGCTAGCTCTTCACCTTATGGGTTATGCAGCTTGAATAGATTATTGTTGGAATATGGAAGAACATTAGTTTGTGAAACTGTTGGTTTTGTAATGAGGCCCAGTTTTCATGAGATGGGGGATAACCAACTGCCACAACACCCATTCATGGTTCCCCAACATTCCTTGCCGTTACATTGCAGGTAGCTTCCAGTGTCAGTGTTGTGTGAATGTGTGGTATGTTCTTATCAAGGACCTACTAACTGGGCAGTTTGTTCATGAAGAATGTTTAGCATCAGATTACCACCTGCATTTCTCACAGAATGAGCCACCACATCTTTTGAGAGATGTTCTTATCCAGGCCAAATAAAATATGTGATTGAAACATGAAGGTACTTTTCCTCATACCAATTGACAGCTCACAGTGTACTTGAATGGGCGTTATCAGAACTATTGCATTGGTTGTGTAGCTCCACATGGCTGGCCAAACAATTCAACAGGCTTGGCATACTGTGAATTTTTCTTGTAGGGATATATCAAGGAGGTGCTTTATTAGGAGAAATCTCAGACACAAGATGAACAGTTGTGGCACATTATACACAGTGGTGTCGCCATATGTAACAACAGTGAGTGCATACGGAAAGAAACACCTGCTGATTTAAGATGAGCACAGTTTTGCATAGCCAGTGCAAGAAGTAACTTCAAATAGCAAGCAGCTTGAATGTGTACAGTATGATACATCTTATGTTAAATGTGACTGTGTGACCATGTAATGATTGAGATTATGACAGGTGCTGAAACAGCATTCCTCCTCCCAGATAACACCAGGAATAATTGCCTGAAGCATCTTTCTACATATTACAGAGAAAACATGGCAGGGCCAAAATTATGTGAATTATACAAAGCATGCCTGCAGAAGGTAATTCACTGTATCAAATGAGGTTACAGATATCCTTGCTTCCGCCAGTCCGTTAATAGAGAGACTGTTGCCAACAAGGTAATAGTGTGTATGTTGTATTACTGAGTGTCTGTGTTGTAGTCCTTTCCATCTTCTAGGTGTGAATGTGCCAAAACCTTGCTGGCAGACAGTTATTTTCAGTAGCAAGACTTTGTAAGTATAGGTGCAGGAATGACCAACGTTTAATTCTTTTATGTTTATTGATATTCCACAGTTTATAAGACTGATGTCACATGGATTGGATGGCTGCAATACTTTTATCATACACTAAAAAATACATTTTTCTCTTTTGGTGTGGTGCCTTGCACGAGTTTTTCTCTGTCAAGAGCACTGAATTCATAATTCACAACCACACTGATTATGCCATCAGCACCGAGATCATAGTACAGGTGTATGCCAGATGTAGTGCATAGTTTATAATACTTTTAGTATTGTCTGTGAAACAAGCAAGATTAGTTTATCGTAAACCTTGGGGCTAGGATTTTATTCTGTCCCTCTGCCATGTATTGTAAGTAGCAGACTGCCATCTTTGCTGTTATTATGTAAACTAAAGCAATAAAAGGCATGTTCTGTCTTGCCAAATTTCAGCCATGTCTTAGTGGTTAGAATAATAAGCTTAGTAATGCCACCTTCACAAAGTGCATTGACATGAGTATCAAAACATCTGCAATATCTTAAAAAAGACAGAATTTAAAGAAAAGGAGACAGGGTGTATTCTATAAAACTCTTCATTTACCATATTTGCCTGAATGTAAGACAACCCCCTTCACAGTCTTCAGTTTTCAAGGAAATGTCTGTGTTGCAGAATTTGTATAATTTTGTGCATAATTATAAGGTTACCTTCTTTTCTGATTATGTATTAGCAAAAAATTCTTGGCATATATCAGAAAATGCAGTATGTCACCTAGTACCCCCACAGATTGAATATTAGTTGGAGTGGAATGGTTTAAGCATTGGTGTAGACCATCATGAAAACAGAGGTGGCAAATGAGGTATGTCTTAGGATATTTGTGATGATCATAGTCTAAGAGCTGTGTAACTGATTATACTTCAGTATGAACACTTGTTCAGATACTTTATGGGCATCTGTTTCATCACTGCCTGATGAGTATTAAAGGGTTTAATTGGATATAAGTAAACTGTCTTTACAACTTGTAGGCCATTGGAGTGAATAACTATTGTTATATGTAGGTGTTTCAGTGTTTCATTTAGTAAATAAACATGAGAATGAAGGCAGTGTGTAAATGGTAAATACTTACTAGTATTTAGGTCATGTCAGAAGGTCAGTATTTATTTCACTGTTACTGTATGGTCATTAATGTTGTTAATGATTTTATTCAGTATTAAATTGTAATATTCATCTTGGACATCCCATTGTGTTTGTAGTAGTTTTCACTCAGTTGTGGTGATGATGAGTGACAACTACCTTGTAATATTAAATTGTAGTTTTCCTCTGCTCACCATCATCGTTTTATGTGTGCATGGAGTACCACAGTCTGCTGCTTGGGTGCTTATACTATATAAACAATTCCTTTACTGGATGGCTGATGCCAGGTTTGCTGAGAATACAGTAACTGTAGATGCTTACAACAAACAGCATCTTCATAACTTACTTTTTTATGAGTTCAGAATCTTGTCTACAATAAAAGTTATATCATCATGATTAAGAGGCAAAGTAAACTAGAAATGGGATGGGTGGTTAGTGGTGTGGGAGAGGACTGTTGCCAGAACAGAACCCATACACAGTACTTCTCATTATTTTAAATGTAATGTAACAGAGAACCTCTCTTTAGTGAAGTGTGGTACTACACGTGGCTGTTGATCACACTTATTAAGTAATATTCTTCTTGAGGCATAACTGTGTTACTGTATTTTGAATTATGAAGGGCTAAGGTTGCATTTTGGAATGGTGAAGGCTCCCAGTGATTGGTGGATCTGTTGTACTAACTGTTTCATGCAGACTGGGATGAATTATTCTGATGAACTTGTATTGTGGTGTTAACCACATTGTTCTACACAAGGTTAATTTTGTGTACAAGTTCTCAACCCTGTTCGCTTAGTCTGTAACTACAAAAGAAATGACCAATAAAAGGTAGTTTTCCCATATGACTAAGTAACAAGCTGTCAAGGCACCTAAGGGCACATATGAAGAGCACTAGAGAAAGGATACTCAAATCAGAAAAGTCATATGTTAAAAAGTAAACATCAGAATATGTTACCATTTACTGACCAGCACTTTGCACCATCCTATGTATACTAGATCACATATTAATTACTGCTCCAACACATTTCAGTGTTCGTTGACACCATCTTCAGGGAACCCTATTTAACTAAGTATTTTGAAACACATCAAATGATTTCAAGCACTTACATGGCCATACGTTATAAGATCACAGTTTTCCACACACACACATTGCAGCACTTTGACTGTCATTAAAGCCTTTCCACTTATATATATAGTCTATTAAAATAGTTAAAAGTTTATAGGATATTCATAGTTGTGCATTCTGTGTGGCAAATTGTGATCCTGTAATGTGTACCCAATAAGTGCTTGTAATCACATGATGTGTTTCAAAGGACATACAGTTAAACAGGGCTCCCTGAAGATGGTGTCAATGAACACAAAAACATGTTGGAGCAATAATTCATATGTGATGTAGCATACATAAGAAGGCGCGTAAGTTCTGGTCGATAAAAGGTGAAATGAACATGATGCATGGTTTATCCAGTGTAAAATTGGAATTTATATTTTAATAGGACTTAAAAACTACACATTTCTCAAGAGCCAGTGACATAAAACTGTACAGTGGGTTTAACCGGTATGTAACCTATCAATGAATCTGCTGTTACAGAAAACAGAAGTTCAGAAGTACCTGTTTTGTTCCAGAAATTGACATTTGAGGCATGTCTATTGCATTATTTTAGTACATGATTGCATGGTGAACGAGTTTTGGTCTTGTGAGAAAAGAACTAATAGGAACCAGCTGAATTGGTGCAAACAGTTTAAATGTTTCTAGAATAGGAAGTACAAAGATTTGCCACCACATATGCCATGAGGTAGGGTGTGGGTACTGTTTACCTCACCTCTCAAAGGTCATGAAACACTTGTAAATAGCACAATGCTTGGAATTGTGGCTAGTATATGGGTCTCCTGCATTGCAACTGGATTTTGATTAATGTCCTGGATCTGAGTCTTGTCATTGTTCATTCATTGTTGCCATTATCATCATCATCATTTAAACATAAACAGAATATTTAAATAATTTATCAACCATAAACATAAATGAGTGAAGAATATTACCATACTGCTGATTTCTGTTTGTGATGGGTGGGTTGATGAAAACTAGTGTTTTTTTTAGGTTTGTGTTATAATAATGAACTAAAATACTCTTGGAATGATACTCCAAAATTGTATAATAATACAGACCTAAATTGCTGTACATATTTAAATGTAGGATTTTCTCTAATTTTTCCATCATAACTGTAACAATAGTTGTCAACTAGTTTTTGGGCATCACACACATTTCAGCCATTAACTCTATGGCAACCTTGATATTATTCATGCCCATGCATTAAGAAACACTGCATTAAGTAATACCAACAAATGCATTAAATGGATGGATTGTATGTGACAATATAATTTTAACATTTAGTGCATTTGTTGGTATAACAAGTACATAGTGAATTGTGGCAGCCCTTTGAATTTGTGTGATGGTAAAAATAATTCAAGAAGGATACCTTCTACCCATGAAATAAATATGATGTATAGTATAATAACAGTTAATAATTCAGTAGTTACTGTTCTTGTGATTGTATTTGTTTGTGTTTACTGTTGATAATGAATGCATTGAACAAGAAAGGAAAGAGATTTTGAAGTTCTTGCAGCAACTGTCTTTGGGGGCAAGATTTCTGTGCATCTACCAGAGGACTTCGTGTCACATTCCAGAAGGTATGTTATCAGGAAGTCAGGGTTTAGTCACATGATGTAATGACCCCATTGTTTTCAGTGCACTGTGAGTCAGATAATCTCTGCTTAACAATTTACTGTAACTTTTTCAGATATCATGGGATTATATGCAGTTGTTAATAATTTATTTTAATTGTGTATACCAAAACAGCATGGTAATGGTATATAATCACTGGTAATTGTATGGAGAACTGTGTATATTTGCTGTAGCATGTACATCTACAATGTGAAACAAAGAAACAAGAGTGCAGTTACCCAAGATTGAGAAATGTGTAATTATTAAAAGAAGTTATCTTTTGGCTTTAGAAAATTCAATTCACTGGTGAAAATTGTGCAATACAAAACTGTTACCCATTTCAGAGTGTCATATACTTTAAGAAAACTTATGGAATAACTGTGTTTTAAATTTCCAGCAATATGGAATTAAAGTTATGAATTACAGTCCTGGCTGTTAAGTGTGCTAAATGATGTCTAATTGTAAATGAACCATATCTAGGAAAAACATGGGGAAATATAAGACAATAAATCCATACATGATGTGTCTTCTCAATCTCGGAGGCAGCATGAACACTGACACTGATTTTTCATTACATATATTTTCTGCTTCATAGGCTCATGTTGAAAACAAATTTGACAGACCACTTCTCCACCTGAAACTTCTGCACATTTTAATGATTTGTTGTTCAAGTGTTCATGTCTTTCACTTCTCCCCACTCCTGCACATTTGCATGAATATTCAAAACTGTGTATGCTGTACAGTTATACAGTACAGTCTTTACACAGGATTAGTGGACAATGCCATTGTGCATTGGGCTGTGTTAGGATATATTCCATAATGTTAGGGTTCGATTATATCACTTTTGATGGGATGGGATTTATATAGATTGGATATCTCAGAATCTTCATACTCAATTTTAATGCAGGAATTGGAATTGATAGTTTTGGCACAATGTATGCTAAAACACAGCTAACCAAAGAGTCCTTCATCCAGAATGTCTGCGTGTTTCATGCGTCCTAGGGATACTCATGTCTTTTACTTCTTCGTACCCTTGCACAGTACATTAGTCTATGACTCACTTATACTGCATAAGTATGCAGTGCCTATTTTGCATTGGATTAGTGGACATTGCTGTTGGTAAGGAAAAACTAGGATGGTGTTTTTAGGTTCAGTTGTGTTGTATAAGATTAGGACTTTATATCAATTTAAATGTTACAAGATGAAATACTAAATTAAATTTAATATATATATATATATACATTATATTAAATGAAACTGTAGAGCACTGCTTGGACTGACAGTGCTAGACAAAGAAACACAGAAATTACAGCATGCCTAATAAAAAATATAGTTTTAGAAATTGAAGAATACCAAATTGACAGGGTAAAACATGTAAAAATAATGAGAAACGATGGACTACCGCAGTAAGCCCTAAAATTGTGCTGGAGAGATGAGGGGAAACCAAGAATAAGATGGGGGGGGGGGGGGGACCAAAATCCTCTTCCAGGCCCGGAACCTAAAACTGGGGGGGGTTGGGAAAAAAAAAAAAAAGCCAAAAGAGGAATTAAAAAG
>Ga0123352_10001140_pt1 | contig 34546 bp, 37 predicted proteins | sample TergutLab28metaG_FD_89700 | JGI IMG/M metagenome (GOLD analysis project Ga0123352, IMG submission 89700) | Labiotermes labralis P1 segment gut microbial communities from Petit-Saut dam, French Guiana - Lab288 P1 | ecosystem: Host-associated > Arthropoda: Insects > Digestive system > Gut ...
CCCCTTGAAAACACTAGGGTTTTCAAGGGGCTCAAATAGTCGCATATTATCTCTTGGAGAACTGAGGTGCTCTCCGGGCGGCCTTGAGGCCGTATTTTTTACGCTCTTTCATTCTCGGATCACGGGTTAAGAATCCGGCGGCTTTCAGTGCGCCCCGGTAATTCTCGTCCAACTGGAGCAAGGCTCTGGCGATGCCGTGGCGGATGGCACCGGCCTGGCCGGTGACGCCGCCGCCGGAGACGGTGGCACGGATGTCCACTTTACCCAGCAGGCTCACAGCGTCCAGATTGAGGGGCTGGCGGACGATGAGTTTCAAGGTCTCTAGCCCGAAGTAGTCGTCCATGTCCCGGTTGTTGATGGTGATCTGACCGGTGCCGCCGGGGAAGAGGTGCACTCTAGCCACGGAGGACTTTCTTCTGCCTGTGCCGTAATGGTACGGCTTTTTGCTCTTATACATGATGCGTTACCCTCCCTTATTCGGCCGTCCAGGCTTCCGGTTGCTGGGCCTGGTGCTTGTGTTCGCCGGCGCGATAGACCTTCAAACGCTTGAGCTGTGCGCTGGCGATGGTGTTCTTCTGAAGCATCCCTTTGACAGCTAAGCTCATAGCTAGTTCTGGCTTCGTCTCCATGAGACGGCCATATTTGGTCTCTTTCAGACCGCCGGGCCAGCCGGAGTGGGTGCGATAGTATTTTTGCTCGAGCTTCTTTCCTGTTAGAACTGCCTGACCTGCATTTAAGACGATAACGAAATCGCCGCAGTCAACGTGGGGGGTGTAGGTGACCTTGTGTTTGCCTCTCAAAAGATCAGCTGCCACAGTCGCTGTGCGGCCCAGGGGTTTGCCGGCCGCATCAAGGACATACCACTTGCGTGTGACAGTGTCCTTTTTTGCCATGTAAGTGGACATAGTGTTAAGCCTCCAACTCGTTTTCTTTCAAATGTCGCTTGGTCATTATGCCACAAGGCGCAAAGCCTGTCAACAGTCTTTTTTGAAAAATATAATTTGCATTATAGTGTGCTTCGATTTTCTCTGATTTTCTCTGGTTTTCTCCGAAATGCTGGATATCAATTTTAGAATTTTACAATGGGTTCTCTTTAAGAAAACGACTTAAATCCCCATTGAAATACCAAATAGCCACTGCAAAATCAGCAAAAGCCCTACGCCGGGGAGACCGAAGATGCCGACGATTACGGCGTTGAACCAGCCTAAGCTCAAGGTGACGCCGAAGAATTGGCCCACAAAATTGAAGAGAAACAAGATGATAAATCCGCCAATCGTGTTTATTATAAGGCGAAGCAGACAGCCGAAGGGCCTGCGAAAGATAATCACGGTCAGTAAAATCAAAATTCCGATGAGGATGATGGTGCCGAGGTTGGCCATGAAAAACACTCCTTTTTTGAGTTGGGGTTGTCCTTATAGTGTATTCATTATTGATCAAATACATTTCAAAATTTTTCAGCGTGTATCCGGGCAAATGAGACACATACTATACCTGGACACAAAAGATGCCGGCAAGTAAAAGGCGGAGGTCTCCGCCACTTAGCGAAAGCCGCGAAGCTTGATTGCATGAGAGTGATTGCAGAGATAGAGACAAGTGAGATCCCGTCTTTGCAGAACAGACGCCGGTCAGTGGATAGATGCGAGAAACATGTTGATGATAGATATGGAAGATCGAAAATAGAACCCTGTGTCAAGTGGTGCGCCACGGGGTGGCACACTGCGTCGAAAGCGGCTGTCTCGTCAAAGGGGATAGCCGCTTTTTATAGGCGTTCAGGCCCGTTCTACAATCCGGATAATTTTATTTAAAAAGCTCTCCTCGCCCCAGGTGTTGACCTTGAAAAATACCGCCTGACTCCCGCCAGAGGCGATGACGGAGAGGAATAGCTGATCCCCCTGTCCCACCAGGGTGATATTTGCAGCAAGTCGATTACTCCCGACCCAACTGTATCGCTCATACACGCGCACGGCGCAGCGTACATCGTCTACCGTGTAGTCGCTGCCCCCCTGAAAGCTGGCGGAAATGCTTCCGCTTAGAATCTCTGTATGCAGTTTATTGAGCAGCGTATCAAAATTGCCGGTCAAGCGGCGTTCGTATTTGGCCATATGACACCTCCGTCTGTATATACATACATATAGTATAATACGAAACCGTGGTGCAACACAAGTCAAACTGTGAAAGCTGATTCTCACGCAATAGGGAAAAGCCCGAATACTTTTGCCAGTGTCTTGATTTACAAGGAATTTTCTAGTATAGTAGTGCGGTGAAGTCAGCAGATACATAGAAGGAGCATACACCCATGAAGGAGCTTTTTGTCACCCTGGATGAGATACGAGAGATTACCCAAACCTATCCCACGCCGTTTCATCTTTACGATGAGACGGGAATCCGGCAGAATGCCCGCAATCTGCGGGAGGCCTTCGCCTGGAATCCGGGATTTAAAGAATATTTCGCCGTAAAGGCCACGCCCACCCCCGGTATCCTCAAGATTTTGCAGGAGGAGGGGTGCGGCACCGATTGCGCCACCCTGGCGGAGCTACTACTCTCCCAGCAGGTGGGGATTGTGGGGGATGAGATCATGTTCTCCTCCAACGCTACCCCGGCGGAGGAGTATCAAAAGGCCGTGGAGCTGGGGGCCATCATTAATCTGGACGATCTCAGCCACGTGGACTTTCTGAAAGAAGTCGCCAGCATCCCGGAGAGGATCAGTTGCCGCTATAACCCCGGTGGCGTATTCTCTCTGGATAACCAGATTATGGACAATCCCGGCGACGCCAAGTACGGCATGACCCGGCCACAGATGGCAGAGGCGTTTACAAAACTCAAGGACTACGGGGCCAAAGAGTTTGGCATCCACGCTTTTCTGGCCTCCAATACTGTCACCGACGACTACTATCCCCGTCTGGCCGCCATTCTGTTTGAACTGGCGGTGGAACTGAAAGCGGAGACAGGGGCCAATATCACTTTCATCAACCTCTCCGGCGGGATCGGCATCCCCTATGAGCCGGGTCAGCGGGAGAATGATATTTTCGCCATCGGCCAAGGGGTGAAGAGAGCCTTCGAGGAGATTTTAGTCCCGGCGGGGCTGGGCCACGTGGCCATCTATACGGAACTGGGTCGCTATATGCTGGGGCCATACGGGTGTCTCGTCAGCCGGGTGATTCACAAGAAAGATATCTACAAGCAATACGTGAACCTGGACGCCTCTGCGTCAGATTTGATGCGGCCAGCCATGTACGGGGCCTATCACCACATCACGGTGCTGGGCAAAGAGCAGACCCCCTTGGATCGCGTCTACGACGTGACGGGTTCTCTCTGCGAGAACAACGACAAATTCGCCATAGATCGGGCGTTGCCGGAGATCGAGAGCGGCGACTATGTGGTCATCCACGACACCGGCGCCCACGGCCACTCCATGGGCTATAACTATAACGGCAGACTCCGCTCGGCAGAACTGTTGAAGCGGAAGGACGGCTCCATCCAGCCTCTGCGCCGGGCGGAGACAGTGGAAGACTACTTTGCGACCATGATTTTTTAAGAAATTAAAAAATACCCAAATACCCAAAATTCTGCTTGACTTTTTGTTCCAAGTGGCTTATAATACCTCGACGGCGGGGCAAAAGCCGAGCGGAACGTATTCAGACGGGAAGCTCGGCTTTTTTGTGTGTAAAGTTGTTGATTTGTATGATTGTTTCTGGTGATATTAGTCATGCTTTTGTACTTTCTAGCTATAGGAGATTGAAAATTGTCTAAAATAAAAAAGATTCGAGACGTTGTTTACGGTTTTGTCTTTTTAGATGAGCAAGAATGCGCTATTATTGATCATCCTGTATTTCAACGACTACGAAGAATCAAACAGCTTTCCTTAACAGATATGGTATATCCAGGGGCTACACACACCCGCTTTGAACATTCTATTGGCGTAATGCAAATGGCCTCAGATATGTACGACAGTATTATTTCAAAAAAACCTGCAAAAGAGATTCTGGCAAGCTTATCTTTAGACGAAGCAGGTATTAAAAAATATCGAAAAATAGTAAGGTTAGCAGCTCTTTTACATGATATAGGCCATGCTCCATTTTCTCATGCCGGGGAAGACCTTATGCCACCGCTACCGACTGGACACAAAAGATATAAGCACGAGGATTACAGTATAGAAATTATAAAAACAATTTTTAAAGAACTAATTGAGTGCCACGAGAGCAATAGTTACTCAGTTACAGTCGATGAGGTAACTGCATTGCTGGGCGATTCAAAAGTTAGGTCAAAGGCAGCAAGGTTGTTGCTATGGAGAGAACTGATATCAGGACAACTTGATGCAGACAGAGCTGACTATTTGTTAAGAGATTCTATTCATTTAGGCGTAAGCTATGGACTGTATGACAGGAGCAGATTAGTCAGTTGCATGACTTTGGCAAAAACAGAGACCGATGACCCTGCGATAGCCATCGAAGCGGGCGGCTGGCATGTTGCAGAAAGTCTAGTTATTGCAAGATACCAAATGTTTGCTCAAGTTTATTTTCATAAGGTAAGACGAATATATGATCACCACATTTATATGGCCTGCAAAGAAATTCTGAAAAAAGCAAAGAAACATAAAGAATGCTATCCTCCGCCGAGCAAGTTGGACGAGTATTTAAAATATGATGATTGGTTTATGTATTCACAAATTATTACAGGAAAAGCGAGCTCATCCGGAGATATTATATGTAATCGAAAGCATTACAAGTGCATATATGAAACACAAGTTAGGCCCACAGAAACCGATGAAAGCAAATTACTTGAACTGAAAGCTACTTATAGCGATCAGGAATCCTATTTAGACGAAGCGCATACATCGTGGTATAAACTTGACAAGGATATTAAAATTTGTGATGGAAATGGCATGCAACCGCTAAGTGAAAAATCAGATATTGTAAAATCAATGACTGAGAAACCTTGTCAGAAAAGATTTTATGTGATAAGATAAAAATGGGAGGAGAGCATTATGGATATGGCGAAAAGATTTGACATTATACGTGAATTGGCAACGAAAAATCCCGGTTTAGGCAAAACTGCAATGATGAAATATCTTTTCTTGTTACAACAAATCTACAAGATGCCGCTGGAGTATGATTTTGAAATTTATACCTTTGGCCCATATTCCACGGAAGTGATGGAAGATATAGATTTTGCTGAATGTCAAAATATAATTTCAATGAAAACCGTCTCCTATCCTTCCGGGCATGTGGGATATTCTATTCATGCAGAGGACAGCCAAGCGGACAAAAGTTTTTCCACCTCCTTTGAAAAAGAAATCAATGAATTATTAAAGCTATTTGGTGAAAAAAATGCAAAAGAACTCGAACTGTCAACTACTACTGTTTATTTGTATCACAACTCTAAAATGAACGACTGGGATTGTAGTAAAGAAGCAATCGCACATGATGTACATGAAATTAAGCCGCATTTTAGTCTTGAAATAATTAAAGCTGAATATGATAGATTAGAGGCAAATGGGGTATTGAAAAAGGTTGTATAGAGTTTAAAACCACTTGCAAATGAAAATTGTAGGTGGTTTTTATTTGTGTGTTCAAGTTTTAATCATTAGGAGGGTCTCACATGAATCTATACAATCAAATTTATCTCCGCAAATCCTGCCGCAAATACACCATGACCCCGCTACCCGCCGAGCAGCTAGCGGAGATCGAGGCTTTCATCCATGGGATGCGGCCCCTGTTCCCGGAGGTGCAGATCACTCACCGCATTGTGGAGCGGGCGCAGCTCAAGGGGATGCTTGTGCCAAAGGCGCCCCACTATTTGATCATCTCCGGCGTACCGGCCCCCTATCGGGAACTCTGCGCGGGATTTCTGTTCCAGCAGTTGGATCTGTATCTGTCTGCCCGGGGCCTGGGCACCTGTTGGCTGGGTGTGGCAAAGGGCCGGGAGAAGTCCGAGGCGAAAGACGATATCCTCTCTCTTTGCTTCGGCGAGGCCGCCGAGCCCCAGACCAGAACAGCGGCGGAGTTTAAGCGTAAGAGCCTCACAGAGATCGCCTCGGGGGACGATCCAAGACTGGAGGCCGCCCGCCTAGCCCCGTCTGGGATCAACAGCCAGCCCTGGTATTTTATCGCCCGGGATGGTGATATCCATGTCTATCAGGCAGTTCCCAAGAAACTGCGTGCACTGCTGTACGATCTCGAAGAGTTAGACGTAGGGATTGCCCTCTGTCATCTGGCCCTTGCCACAGAAGCCCAGGGCGAGGTATTCCGATTTGAGACCGATGGGCAGAACCCGCCCGTAGCGCCCCAGGGATTTGCCTATATGGGTACGGTGAAAAAACCTTGACAACGGGGGAAAATCTTATATAATAGTCTTTGCTTTTAATAAGCAGAGCGGGTTTGTGTAATGGTAGCACAGCGGACTCTGACTCCGTATGTGAGGGTTCAAATCCTTCACCCGCTGCCACGAAAAAACTCTGCAATTACAGTGATTGCAGAGTTTTTTCTATGCTTGAAAACGGCGATTGACCACTTGTTTGACCACTTGCAGATTTTTTATGTAGCGTTCCATGCGGTTGGCGCTGTCCTGTTTCATCTTCTCCGAGACGTGTCCATAGACGTCCAAGGTAAAGGCCGCTGTGTGGTGTCCCAGGTTTTCCTGTACGGTCTTTGGATCATCCCCGGACTGTAGACTGATTACGGCGTAGGTGTGGCGTAGATCGTGGACACAGGTGTTAGGCACCTCAATTTCCCGGGCGATTTTCTTAAAATGCGCATACACGGTGTTGTGGATCAGATGGCGGCCCAACTCGTTTGTGAAGACTAGGGCGGTCTGTCGATCTTTCTCACTTTGCCACCCTTGCCATGCTGATCCGGCTTTCAGCCGTGCTACCTTTTGCGTTGATTCATGCGTTTTCAAGAGGGCCATGACATACGGTGCGGGAGTGAGTAGGCGGGTCTTATTGTTTTTGAGCGGAGCAAAGACAAAGCCGCCGTCAGCAAGGGGCCGTTTTTGCAGTTGCTTATTGACAGTGATACTTCCGATCTCATAGTCAATATTGTCCCAAGTCAGGCCCAGGGCTTCGCTCTCCCGAAGTCCAGTAAATATGATAACCTTGAATAAGGTGGAATAATCGTCCTTTTCTACAGCTTTGATAAAGTTGCTCACCTGGGCGTCTGTCAGCGGCTGTATTTCTTTTTTTGTGACCTTTGGGAGAGTAACCACGTCAGCGGGGTTTTGTTTTAAATATCCGAGGGATACGGCTTGTGCAAGAGCCTTGTGAAAGATTCCGTGGACGTTTCGGATAGATTTTGAGGCCAGGGGCTTCTTGCCGTCTGATCTGTTCCCCAGGGCATTATAGAACTTCTGAATGTCGTGAGGCTTTAGTGCGGATAGCTTAATGGCTCCCAGAGCGGGCTTAATATGTGTCTTGCATTGGGCCTTGTAGCCTTTGACAGTGAGGTATTTCTTATCGCCCATGTATTCAGCCAGCCAAATATCCAGCCACGCTTTCACGGTCATTCTGGAGGGTTCCACGTATACCCCGTCGTCAATGGCCGCCGTTACTTGTGTCAGCTTCTTGCGAACTTCCTCTTGCGATTTGCCGTATATGGTTTTCCGCACTTGTTTTCCGGTGCCGGGATCACGGCCTACCGTATACCGGGCCTCCCAGCGGCCATCTTCCCGTTTGCGGATCATACCGGAGCCGTTGGCGTTGCGTTTCGGCATAAAAAGACCTCCTTCGATTTTTTCTATTTTTACTTATTTATATCTGTAAACTTGCGATTCATCGTTAGAACTTCTCCCGGTTTCATGTTCGTTTCCACGAAACCATCCTCATCTCCTTTCTCATACGCCGGGGGATGGGTCTGTTTATTTAAAAAGGCTGGGACGAGTATTTCATCCACAGGCTTGGTCATTTGGTCGTGCAACCGTTTTTGATGGTCGCTTAACTCCGCTTGGGCATACATATCATCAAGCTTACTCGTACCGTGGAACTGATCCAGAACCGCCAGCATTTTCAGTGTAGGTATTGCGTATTTGCCGATCCATTGGAGTTTGCGCTCTAAAGTAAACGGCTTCGGGCAAAGCGCAAGTTTTGCCTTATGCCGCCCTACACCGATGAACTGTGTCCAGCGTGGGTACGTCTTATCCGGCTGATCTGGGCTAGCCCAGAATATTACATCTTGCTCTATGATGTTTAGTGCAACAGTCTCTACACTGCCTTTCTCTATAATCTCTTGTACTGCAAAGTTTGCGCATTCTTCGGATAATCGAATCTCAAAGCAATTCTTTGGCCCTGCGTCCACCAAGTTAAGTCTGGCTTTTGCTTTCCGTTCATGGTCTTTTTCATACAAACAGAAATATATTTTGCTTTTGCGTGGGAACCCGAGATACAATGTACACGCCATCGCAGGCTTTTTGTCCACTGTTTCGCCATAAATGGGTGCTCTTGACTTGAGAGCACGATATGTACGCACGGGCATAAGGTCAAATGCATCTTGCTCACACCTCTCAATCAAGTCTGGCACGGACAAGATACCCACATGATCATTAATTGCTATATCTAAGCGCTTAAAATCAGGAACGTAATTATAACAAGCACGAAAAAAACTATGCCATGTGCGGCCTTGTTTCTCCATGTAAAACTCTAGTTGGCGGCAGCCGTAGCCCTTTAGCTCAAGTAATATCCCCATGTTTGCGGCTTCTGATCGGGGATACATCACATGAAGATCGCCCAAAGTATATATTCCAGCATAGCCATACCGCTTTTTCGATTCATCTATCCAACTCTCAAACCGAAGGCCAAACACACCCTCAATAATCTCCTTGGCGTTGGCTTGGACTATTGATAATTCATCTGTACCAGGAACAGAGAATGGAAAGCGGACACGGACATAGTCGTACATCACGTCTATTGGATTGTTGTGCTCGAACAATGCGAAAACACTTTCCAATCGTTTGGACAGTTTGGCAGACAACTTATATGCTCCCCGTTCCAAATCTGCGAGGTATGTACGGTTCATACCTACCATCTCTGCCAAAGCCTCTTGGGTTAGACCACAGACCTCACGCCGTTTGCTTAGATTCTTAATATGATCTCCTCCTCTAGTAGAATGTCTGATTTTACTCAAAAGTTATAGTCCATTTTTCAGACATGAAATACCATCAATCAATTGCGATCACTGGATTTGCACCTCGTATAGAGGGTTTTTTTGTTTCTGTGTGTACCCCCCTATTAGGTGGGGGGGGGCTGAGGGCGGCTTCGCCGCCCTTGTCACGCTTTGCGCTGACCGCCTTTCGCTTCGCACGGCTAACAGCGCAGAGCGTGAAGGTAATAATTTAGCCTTAATAGCTTTTTAGCCTTAATAGTGACTTTTTAAGAGAGATTTTTATTTTTTAAAGTTAAAACAAAATCAATAACTTTTTCCTGCTCCTCTGGCATTAGCTCCCCAAATTCCAATAGTATGTCCCGAATTAAATCATCTTTTTCAGATACGTTCGGCCTTGTCTGTAATTCCGTAGCCATAAACACACACTCCTCTCTTAATTCACGCAGAGATTTTTCCAATAGACTGATTGTAGATCCATTCTCCTAATGCCTTGCGACAGATGAGAAACCTTTTTCCTATCCGCAAGTGCGGGATTCTATCAGCATGACATAGGTTATAAACTGTCATCTTATCAACGCCCATCAGTTTTGCGGCTTCTGCTACATTTAAAGTTAGTTTTTCAGTCATTTCAGCTCACCTCCTCTCTTCTAGTCTGCTTGACTTCCCGTTGACTTTTCATCTTTGGACTGATATGATATTTTTATCAAAAACATCTTCAGACAATTATCTATGCTTTCGATGAAGTCCCTCTTAAAACGGACACATTCTTATTATAGCGAATAAAAATTATTCTTCAAGCCAATTTTGGATAATTATTCTTCAAATTTTCGTTTTTGTATGCTTGCACAAAAGGAGTTTTAAAATGGACACGAAATCCAGGCTTTTTTCCCTAATTGATGCCCAGTATCCAAGCTATGCCACATTTGAGCAAGACCTTAACCTCCCTGCACGAACGACAAATAACTGGAAAATGGGGAAAAGCAAATCATATCTGAAAATGCTTCCGCAACTAGCTTCCGCCTTAAACACTACATCTTCCTACCTCTTAGGCGAAACACCTATTCAAAACCGACCTCACACTCGCATTTCAGATTGGCATGACCACACTCGACAAAAAACGCTTGAAAACCTTACTCGTTACAAAATCCCACCTATCTTCGGCCAACTTTTAAAGCAAAAGATCTTTAAGGATGGCTCCTGCTATGAAGATACGTTTCAGTATTTATTAGAGCGCTTAGAAACAACACATCCATCTAGAATTGATGAGTGGATACAGGGAGAGGGTGATATGAGCGATTATGAATATCGTACATTTTGCGATGTATTTGACATACCAACAGGCGACCAAAAAGAGAAGTGGCCTGAGAATATTTCTGATTTTGAAAACATACAAAAAAGCGATAATACTCCCCATCCAGAAACCTCTAAAACACTTGATGAAGTACTCGAATATAATGAGGAAGCCAAAAAAATAATTCAAGGGTTATCACAAATTGAACACTTATTTATTGTTCTCAATACAGATGGCCAAGCTAAGCTCTTAGAATATGCACATGATATTATTAAAATTCCAGAGTATAAAAGAAGACTATAGCCTCGGACAGCATTATTGACCATAAATAATAAAGCTGGGCTAAGGAGTTGTAGGTATGGGTCACTTGCCTTACACAATTGAAGAAATCCATGCAATACTAAAACCGATTGCGGATAAGTACGATGTGACAGAGATGTATTTGTTTGGTTCATATGCTCGTAGCGAGGCCGATGAGAAATCCGACATAGATTTTGCTGTGCAGGATGAGGGTACAAAGTTGATGGGCATGGCATTTTATGGATTTCAAGAAGAGCTGGAGGATGCCTTTGGGTGTTCTGTGGATTTAATTGAGGTGGATTGTGTTCATGTGCCTGTTACCCGGTTTCCAGATCGGTTTGGGCCAAGATTTGAAAGAGATAAAATGAGGATATTGTGAGCAGAAAAGCGTTGACATACTCGCTTTGTTCGCATATACTATGGATAACAGTACCCCACACGCTTCTTCACGATGCGTACCACGTGGGGTCATTTGACTCCCCAGTATTTTTGTATACTATTACATATTGACAAATGTGACTAAAGTCACATATAATAAAAATGATAGGACCCCCCGCACCTCTCCACGCTTGCGTGTGATGTGGCCCAGGGGGGACGTTTTTGGTTTAAGGGGTGTTTAATGTGGCAGAAGATAAAAGATGGCTTTCATTTCAAGAGCAGGTAGATAGATTGGTTCAACGAGGGTGCATCGTTGATGATGTGGATTTTTGCATTGAAGTTTTAAAGCGCATGAATTATTATAGATTGACAGCCTATTTCCTCCCGTTCAAAGAAAAGGAGAACGATAGGTACAAAGTGGGAACTAGGTTTGAGACAGTTTACCAGATTTATGAATTTGATAAGAGAGTTAGGGCAATTTTACTTTCTGCGTTGGAAGATATTGAAATATTCTTTAGAACACAAATCGCCCACTATCATGCCCAAAAGTATGGTGGTTTAGGTTATCTTGATGCGATGACATTCGGACATTACCATAAGCATGATGGTTTCATTGAAAAACTAAACGCTGAAATTCAGCGGAACAAAACACTTCCTTTTGTTGCACACCATATTGAAAAATATAATAAAAGATTGCCGCTATGGGTTGCCGTGGAATTGTTTTCATTTGGTACAGTTTCGCTGTTTTATTCAGATTTGCACAGAAGAGACCAAAGAGAACTAGCAAAAATAATGTACCCGGACACACCTTATAATTATGAGGTTCTAAGAAGCTGGTTACGTTGCTGTACCGAATTGAGGAACGCTTGTGCTCATTATGGCAGACTATATTATCAGATTTTCCCGACGATTCCGAAAACGCCTAAGGGACAACACTTCACACTGGGCAGAAGGCTTTTTGACATGGTGTATGTTGTACGTTCCCTGTACATGGATGATGAGGGCTGGGGTAATGGTATCTTACCCCAAATTACGGCCTTGATTGAGCGGTATCAGCCGCATATTAACCTATTTCACATAGGGTTTCCGCCTAATTGGGAAGAAAAATTAAAGAAATAGTAGCCCTGCCCCATATATACTTTTTACGCATCAAATTCCGACCACTATTTTGACCACTTATAACCTGAAAATGACCACCTGTTTGACCACTTACACGATGCGACCAGAGCAGATTGAAAAAGATGAAATCGGCTGAAAGTGTTGGTATTACTGAAATTCAAGAACTTGTAGCAAGCTAGAAAAGACGGGGCAAAGTGGCGTGGAGACAATTCAAATCCTTCACCCGCTGCCAGGTCCCCACATGGCTTTGCCTTGTGGGGACCCATTTGTTTAATCTATTACGGCGAGCAGAGTTCCGCACCCAGCGGGAAGGTCAAAGGCATATAGGGGCGCAACAACTGCTATGGAAAGGAGTGATGTATGATGACGAATAACAAAATGCTGATACCATACATGGCTCCCGGCATGTATCGTTAATTTTCGGCGCTTTAATCCCCGGGAGAGCCATATCTCGGGCATTTTTATGCCCAAATTCAAGAAAAGGAGCGATCTCGTATGATTCATTTAGAACCAGTGACTGTGGATAATTTCGCCGCCGTGATCGGATTAGAGGTCTGTGAGGAGCAAAAAAATCTGGTGCTCTCTAACGCCATCTCTCTGGCCCAGGCATACGTCCAGCCAGAGTGCGTCCCTACGGCCATCTATGACGGCGATATGCTGGTGGGGTTTTTGATGTACTGCATTGACCGGGACGACGGCGAATATTGGATGTATCGCCTGATGATCGATCAGAAATTTCAGCGGAGAGGATTTGCCAGAGCGGCCACACAACGGATGATAGAGACCATAAAGAAGGATACGAGCAGGCATCAAATTTTCCTGGGCGTTGATCGGGAAAATACGCCTGCGGCAGAACTCTATTTGTCTTTGGGGTTTCGATTTAATGGCCAAGTCTTTGGCAAAGAGCGGATCATGGTGTTGGCGTATTAGTACCGGAACAAAGCAAGCTGCCCGGCAGGAGTATATCCTGCCGGGCGGCTTGTTGCGATGTAGTTACTCCATGGACACAACCGGTTGCATCTCAATATATCCCCGCCAGCCCAAGGGTTTGAGCTGCATTCTGGGCGCCAACTCCGGCGCATATTGATAGCCGTAGACTTCCGGATTGAACTTGCAAATACGTTCCATACAGAGGCCGACTGCCGTCTCGAACGTCTCGTCACTGTAGGGTTCACCCTGGAAGACCAGGAGTTTGCAGGGCGGGAGTTCAATGGTGTCGAATCCATGGGGAATCGCTCCTGCGTAGTCGGCTGGAACTTCCAGGCCATGGGCGTAGGAACCCGTCCCCGGCAGACGCATATTTTCGGGCAACCACAGACCGACGGGCTCATAGAGGGCTTCTTTGATCTCACAGAGAATATCCCAGGCGGCGGAGTCGTCGTTTGCGCCGCAGCCCACTTCCTCGCAGTAGGAGAAATAGTCCTCTGCCTGTCTGCCCCGCTTGAGAATGAGTTTTCGTGCGGGGCGCTCGATAATTTGTGTAAAAATAACCGCTGTCTGATTCATGTGCGTTACCTCCGCTTTTGATTGAGAGCGGTTGAGATAATAGCGTGGGATCAGCCAGCCTTCCGGCTGCGGACAGGCGGCGTATTTCTTCGGGGAGATCCCGAATCCGTTGGCAAAGGCCCGGGTGAACCCCTCATGGCTGTCAAAGACGAAATCCAGGGCAACATCCAGCACGCTATGGCCCCCTTGCCGCAGGGCGTGGGCGGACTCAGTCAGCCGCTTGCGGCGGATGTACTCAAAAGGGGACAGGCCTGTCTCCCCCTTGAATATCCGTGCCGCATGGTACTGAGAATACCCCGCCGCATTGGCCACATCTTTTGCGGTGATGGGGTCTTGCAGGTGCGAGTCTATATACGCCTGCATCCGGGCAACTGCCGCTGTGAGTTCGTTTTCCATGATCATCTCACCTCCTCAAGCCCAGTATAGAAGGCGCCGGACAGGATTTCTTGACTTCAAATGCGATGTGCCCCCTACCCGATCTCCCGGATCAGATTCACCATCTCAATGGCGGCCAGGGCCGCATCGTAGCCCTTGTTGCCGGCTTTCGTCCCGGCCCGCTCGATGGCCTGCTCGATGTTCTCCGTGGTGTTGACCCCGAAGAGCACGGGAATCCCGGTCTCCATAGAAATCTGTGCGACGCCTTTTGCCACTTCATTGCAGACGATGTCATAGTGGGACGTGGAGCCCCGGATCACCGTGCCAAGGCAGAGAATGGTGTCATACCGGCCTGTCTGGGCCATTTTTTTTGCGATGAGGGGGATTTCAAATGCGCCGGGGACCCAGCTCACTTCGATGTCCTCCTCCCGGACGTTGTGGCGGGTGAGCCCGTCAATGGCGCCGCCTAAGAGTTTGGATACGATGAACTCATTGAACCGTGCGCAGACGATGCCGACTTTGATCCCCTGGGATACGAGGTTGCCTTCGTATGTTTTAATCATGGTGCGTGTCCTCCTAAAGTGTTTATTTTCTGTGTTTCACCGCCGAAGGCGGGGGAAACACAAGGCGGTCTTGTTACATCAATAGTCCAGAATATGGCCCATTTTTTCCTGCTTCGTTTTCAAATAGTGCAAATCCGCCGGGTTGGCCGTCACCTGGATGGGAACTCGTTCGGTGATAGAGACGCCGTAGAGGGACAGTTGCTCTATCTTATCCGGGTTATTGGTGAGCAATCGGACTTGACCCACGCCTAAATCCCGGAGCATCTGGGCGGCGGCGGCGTAACTGCGGAGATCGTCGGCGAAGCCCAGGCTATGATTGGCCTCTACGGTGTCCAGCCCCTCGTCCTGGAGGGCGTAGGCCCGCAGCTTATTAAGCAGACCGATCCCCCGGCCCTCTTGGCGCATGTACAGGAGCACGCCCCGGCCCGCTCGGGCGATACACTGCATGGCGATGTCGTACTGCTCGCCGCAGTCACAGCGGCGGGAACCTAGGGCGTCTCCCGTGAGACACTCTGAGTGGACCCGGCAGAGGACGGGGTCTGATGTAGTGATATCCCCCATGACCAGGGCGATGTGGTGTTCTCCTGTGACTTTGTCCATATAGCCGTGGATGGTAAAGGTTCCGTAGCGGGTGGGCATATTGGCGACGGCGACAGGCTCCACTGTGACCTCCCGCTGGCGGCGGTAGAGTTGGAGGGCCTCGATAGTGATAAATTTTAGATCGTGGGTCTTGGCGAACTCGATCAGTTCCGGGGTCTGCATCATGTGACCGTCTTCCCCCATGATCTCGCAGCAGAGGCCGCAGGGGGCGAGGCCCGCCAATCGCATTAAATCCACCGTGGCCTCTGTGTGGCCGGGTCGGGCCAGGACGCCGTGTTCCTGGGCCAACAGGGGGAACATGTGGCCGGGCCGGCGAAACTCTTCCGGACGGGCCTCCGGGCCCACACATTTTCGGGCGGTCAGCGCCCGCTCGGCGGCGGAGATGCCCGTACCCGTATCCACGTGGTCGATGGATACGGTAAACGCCGTGGAGTGATTATCCGTGTTGTGCGCCACCATCTGGTCAAGGCCTAACTTTTGGGTCAAGGCCTGATCCATGGGCATACAGATGAGACCCTTGGCATGGGTGGCCATGAAGTTGATGATCTCCGGCGTAGTAAACTGGGCGGCGGCGATAATATCCCCCTCGTTTTCCCGGCTCTCGTCGTAGGTGACGACAATCATTTTCCCGGCCCGCAGATCCGCCAGGGCCTCGTCTATGGTGTTGTATTTGAACATGGGGTGTGATCCTTTCCTGTGTTTGGCCATTCGGGCGCATAGTGTGCGCCCCTACGATTTAAAATCCGTGCTCGGCCAAAAATTCATAGGTGAGCTTGGGCGTCGGCGCGTCTGTTTCCCGTGGGGCCAACAACCGTTCCACGTATTTGGCTACCAGATCGTTCTCCAGATTGACCTGATCCCCCGGTTTCTTTTGGAGCAATGCCGTCTCCTGGGCTGTGTGGGGGATGATGGAGACGGAAAATCCGCTGTCGTCCAGCTTCGCTACCGTCAGGCTGATGCCGTCAATGGCGATAGAGCCTTTTTCGATCACATAGCGGAGGATACGGGTGTCCGTCTCTATCCGGAGCCAAACTGCGTTGTCGTCCCGGCGCTGGTCTGCGATTCGCCCGATGCCGTCGATGTGTCCGGAGGCCATATGCCCGCCGAACCGTCCGTCCGCCGCCATGGCCCGCTCCAGATTGACTTGACTGCCGGGGCGGAGTGCGCCCAGGGCGCTGCGATCCAAGGTCTCCGGCATGACATCGGCGGTAAAGGTGAGGCCGTCTATGGCCGCCACGGTGAGGCAGACGCCGTCTACGGCGACACTGTCCCCCAGTTTTAGATCAGAAAAGATCAATCCGCCGCTGATGGTGAGTTTGACGGAGCGCGGGCCACGGGCAAGGCCGTGGATCGTACCGATCTCTTCGATAATACCTGTGAACATTAGGATTTCCCTCCCAACACGTGGTATTCCAAGAGCAGGTCGTCCCCCAGGGGCGTCACAGCGGGGGCGCTTAGGGCAAACGCCTGATCCGGCAGAAGAATCCCCTGGCCGCCCACGGGGCCTTTGGCGGTCTCCCCGCCGAAGAGTTTCGGGGCCAGATAGACTTGGAGTTTTTGTACCAGGCCCGCCTGCAGTAGGCTGTAGTTGATTCCTGCGCCCCCCTCGGCCAGGACGCTGTCGATTCCCTCCCTGTGGAGGGTCTCCATGAGGGCGGTCAAATCCACATGGCTGTCGGAGCCGGGGAGGGGGAGGATCCGGCAGCCCGCATCTGTGAGCGGCTTGGCCCGCACCGGATCGGCAGTGTGGCAGGCGATAATCGTAGGGACTTCTTTTGCCGTCACAACAATCTGTGACGTTACCGGTATACGCAAATCCGAATCGCAGACAATCCGCAGGGGATGGCGGCTCTCGGACAGACGGCAGGTGAGCAGGGGGTCATCCGCCAGGACTGTACCTACGCCGACCAGGATAGCGGAGAGGGCGTGGCGGATCTCATGGACGTGCTCCCTGGCAACGGCTCCGGTGATCCACCGGGAGGCCCCGGTGACCGTGGCGATTTTTCCGTCTGCTGTCATGGCGTATTTCATCACCACATAGGGCGTTATAGCCTGGATATAGTGGAAAAATGGGGCGTTTATCAAGGCGCACTGGCCCTGTAATACCTCCTCGATAACGGTGATGCCGTGTTCGCGCAAAATCTGGACCCCCCCGCCGGACACTTTGGGGTTGGGATCCCGCGAGCCGACGACTACGGTAGCGATCCCGCTCTCGATAATCGCATCGGTGCAGGGAGGTGTTTTGCCGTGGTGACAGCAGGGTTCCAGCGTCACGTACATCGTGGCTCCACGAGGGTCCTCGGTGCAACAGGCCAGGGCGTCCCGCTCTGCGTGGGGGGCACCGTATTTACGGTGATATCCCTCGCCGATGATTCGACTGTCTTTGATGACTGCCGCCCCGACCAAGGGGTTTGGATTGACCCAGCCCAGGCCTTGCGCGGCGAGGCCGAGCGCGTGTTCCATCCAGTGCTCATGTGTCATAGTTGCGTCCCTCCACCCCCAATAAAAATACGCTGAAGATATTAGAAATCTTCAGCGCAAAAATGAAGGCGTACAAAACCATCTTCTCTCATCCAGACTGTAACTGTCGGCTTCGGAGTTTCACCGAATCAACCTTGCGGCTCGTGGGCTATACCACCGGTGGGGAATTACACCCCGCCCTGAAGATCATTCACTTGTATATGATTATACACAAAAATGGGGGTTTGTAAAGTGTTTGCATATAAAAAATTGTTTGCACCCGCTTACCAGCCGTGGATGGCGCCGTCCCTGTCTCCAAAGGAGAGGCCCGACACGACATAGTGATCGTTCTCATGGTCCCAGACGGTATAAAAACCAAAGATATACGCCCACGCCCATTCTTCATCCTCCTCTTGGTGAGGCAGGGGTGTCAGGTGCTCATCCAAGTGCAGCTCGTATCCGAATATGCGGTAGAGATAAGGGGCGTATATCTCCTGCAACTGATCCGCTGTGGTCACGCCGATCTCTACACCGCTGGCTGTTCTCCAGCCCGCCGCCTGCGCTCCAACCATGACAACACGTTCGTTGCGGTACGCAATGTGAACACCAACCTCATATGCGTATAATCCCAGCATAAACGGTTCCCCGGACCCGAGTAGGGCCTCTGCCTCCCTTCGATCCATGCCGTAATAGATGACATTGCCCTGGCCGTCGTGTAGTTCCAGCGGGACATGGTCGATGGTATCTTCTGTTCCGCAACCCACAAGGGAGAGCGTGATAAAAGCGAAGCAGATGATCAGGAAACACAATTTCAGTTTTGACATGATGTATACCTCTTAAATCAAATAGTATGTTTGCTAAAGCGGCAAACAGTTTGGCTTATTTTTCTTGACTTTTCTTTGCCACCAAGGCAATTAGCGCAATATCGTTGCATGTATCGGCTTCCAGAAAGTTTTTATCAAACTCTGCGCCGCCACCGCCATCTCCAAATTCTTTCTCAAAATGTTCTACGCACCAATCCGCCCAGGGTTGCCATATGGCTTTTGGGTCGTCTATGTCATAACATGCGATAATTTCACAAAGTCCGGTTTTTTCCCAAAGCGTGCGCCACCAGTTGTTACTGTGAAAAGTAAATAATTCAGGACTCCATAGTTCCTTTAATGTCTCCGGATATCCTTTGTCATACTCATCTCTGAGCCCCGGAACAACAATTCCGAATTGACCGCCGGGCTTTACAAGTTTAGAAAACACATCCGGAAAATATGATTCGCTTGCGCCGTAATACTGGTAGCTGTCAATTGATATGGCGGCGTCAAAGAAGCCCTCTGCATAAGGCAAGGCGTGGGCTTCCGCATGGATGGGAAATACGTTGTCCGCAACGCCCGCTTCTGTAAAACGGCGCAGATTATCTGTAGCACTGATCCATAGGTCATTGGCAAAGACGGTCACGCCGTATTCTTTCGCCAAGAATACGCTGGTAATCCCTTTGCCACAGCCCATATCCAGAACTTTCATGCCTGGGCGCAAGTCCATATGCCCACATAAATCCTCAAGAAGCCATAGTGGATGCGGACCCATCCAGTTTTGTTCAATCCAATTTGTATCATATTTTTCTGTTTTGGGGTATTTTTTCATATATACTCCCCCCTCCTAATTAAACCGATTCATGGCCGCATCTACGCCGTTTTGGAGGATGATCCCAATGGCCTTGACGGCTTGATCCACTGCGGTGTTGACGGCCTCCAGTTCTTTTCCCTGGGGCCGTCCCAGCACCCAGTCGGCCAGATCGTAGTCCGGGTGGGGCGGGGGGCCGACGCCGATTTTGATTCGGGGGAAGTCCTCGCTTTGCAGGGATAGGATAATACTCTTGAGCCCATTGTGTCCCCCGGCGGAGCCCCGGCGGCGGATGCGGATCCTGCCCGGTTCCAGGGCCGTGTCGTCGGCTACCACGAGGATGCGTTCCGGCGGGATGCGATAGAACTTCGCCGCAGGAAAGACGGCGTGGCCGGAGCGGTTCATATAGGTCTGGGGGAGCATCAGCATGGCCCGGGTATGGCCTACGGCGCCGACGCCTGTGCGGGAGCTGTACTTGATCCGTTTGATGGCGATCCCTTGCCGCTCCGCCAAACGCTCTGCGGCCCAGAAACCCACATTGTGCCGGGTATCCCGGTATTCCGGGCCGGGATTGCCCAAAAAGACCACAAGCCACTGGGGCGCTTTCGCTCTCGATGAAAAAAACACTGATTGCCTCCTGGTGAAAAACCGTATAACCGTAGGGCGTGACGCCCTCGGCACGCCGGTTTGTAGTGCAATGCGCTCAATTAAGAACGGTGCGCCGGGGGCGTCGTACCCTACGCAAATTATTACAATTAGCATACTCAAACAATGCGATTTTGCCCAACAAACTATAATTTGAGCAAGCTCAAATGCGCTATTTAAACATGGTCGAGATTGACACTTCCTCATAGACCCGGTCGATGGCCTCGGCAAACATGGGAGCCACGGAGAGGTATTTGATCTGCTCCAGCGTTGGCTGGTTGACGGGATAGGGGATGGTATCTAGGAGCAGCAGTTCCTGGATTGCGCTCTTTTTAATCCGGTCAATGGCCTTGCCGCTCAAGACACCGTGGCTGGCGCAGGCGAAGATATCTTTGGCCCCGCCGATCTCCACTAGAGCTCGGGCGGCGCCGCAGAGGCTGCCGGCGGTGTCCACCATGTCGTCGAATAGGATGACGTGCTTGTCCTTGACATCGCCGATGATGTTCATAACCTCGCTCTCATTGGCCTGGGGCCGCCGCTTGTCCACAATGGCGAGAGAGATACCCAGCCGGTGGGCAAAGGCACGGGTGCGGGCCACGCTGCCCACGTCGGGGGAGACGGCTACCACGTCCTCTAAGCCCTCTTGGGCGAATTTTTGGAGATAGTAGTCGGCGAAGAGGGGAGCGCCCAACAGGTTGTCCACGGGGATGTCAAAAAAACCCTGGATCTGAAAGGCGTGGAGATCCATGGTGAGCACCCGGTCTGCCCCGGCTGTGGTAAGGAGATTGGCCACCAGTTTGGCGGAGATAGGATCCCGGGCTTTGGCCTTTCTGTCCTGTCTGGAGTAGCCGAAGTATGGAACCACCGCAGTGATCCGTCCGGCGGAGGCCCGCAGACAGGCGTCGATCATAATGAGAAGCTCCATCAGGTTATCGTTGACGGGGTTACAAGTGGGTTGGACAAGAAAAACGTCGGCCCCCCGCACGGTCTCATACAGGGATACCGACACTTCGCCGTCGGCGAAATGGTCTACGGTGGCGTCACCCAATTTGATGCCGATGTTCCGGCAGATATCCTCCGCCAGTTGTTTGTGGGCGTTGCCGCTGAAGATTTTGATCTCCTTGCCATGTGCGATCATAGCGCATACCTCTCCCTTAGCGTATTTTTAATTGTTGCTATGCTCCCCCGCCTGGGGCGGGGAGATGCATATCTAAGTTCAGTATACCAAACTCCTGCCGGAAAATGAAGTGTATTTTTACAGATTCCTTTACACTTTGTTCACCTTTGACGAAATAGGCAAGATATAATATAATGGGTTCAGTAGAAACACACCTTAACGGAGTGGAGAGATGAAAAATGGTGGGTAAAGTATTAGTCATCGAAGACGATGGGAATATTGCAGAACTCTTGCGGCTATATTTGGAGAAAGAGGGCTTTGGTGTGCAGATCGCCACGGACGGGGCCTCCGGTGTCTGTGCGGTCACACAATTTCAGCCCAGCTTGATCATTTTGGACATTATGCTCCCGGTGCTGGACGGCTGGGAGGTCTGTCGAGAGATTAGAAAAATCTCTAAAGTACCCATTATTATGCTCACGGCCAAAGGGGAGACCATTGATAAGGTCACAGGCCTGGAACTGGGGGCGGACGACTATATTGTCAAGCCCTTTGAGCCGAAGGAACTCATCGCCCGCATCCACGCCGTCATGCGTCGCTATGGCGAGGAGCCGGAGGAGACCCAAAAGCGGCTGGCATTCGATAAACTGGTCATTAACTTGGACTCCTACGAGCTCTTGGTAGACGGCAATAAGGTGGACACGCCGCCCAAGGAGTTGGAACTGCTCTTCCACTTGGCGGCCTCTCCCAACCGGGTCTACACCCGCAATCAGCTCTTGGATGAGGTCTGGGGCTTTGATTATTTTGGCGACAGTCGGACGGTGGATGTCCACATCAAGCGGCTCCGGGAAAAATTAGAGGGCGTGAGCGACCAGTGGAGCCTCAAGACTGTATGGGGCGTGGGGTACAAATTCGAGCGACTGGAGAAGTAAGTCGTGAAAAGCGTATATTTAAAAAATTGTCTCCTGCTGGCCGGCATTGTGCTGCTAAGCTTTTTGGTATTTCTGACCAGCCTCACTTTTGTCATCCGCAACCAGACCATTGCGGATAAGCGGGCGGGTCTGGAGGCCAACGCCACCGCTGTGGTGGACATGTACAATTCCTTTATCGACTTTGACCCCAATCAGCCCATATATCAGGAAAATGTGAAGCGGCTGGTGTCCATTGTAACTCTGCCTGTCAACCGTATGGTGATAGCCGATGAAAATGGGATCATCGTGGCCTGTTCAGAACATCTGCATACCTGCCCCGTGCTGGGGGGAGAGTTGTCCGAGGAACTCCGGGCGCAACTGTACACGGCGGCATCCTATTCGGCATTAGATACGATTCCCGCCCTCTTAGACGGTCTAAGTTATATCTTTGCCATGCGGATTGTGTGTGATATCGACGGCAGCCATGCCGGCTATGTACTGGCGGCCTCCAGTGCCGATCTGGTGATGCGGGCGTGGGGGGATATGATATCAATCTTCCTTATCGTGGCTGCGTTTGTGCTGTTCCTGGCGATTCTCATCGCCATGCTGGTAGCCCGCCATCAGGCGGCGCCCCTCCGGGAGATGTCCGCCGCGGCCAATAAGTTTGCCAGGGGAGACTACTCCACCCGTGTGCGGGATGTGGGAAGAGAGGATGAGATCGGCGAACTGACCGTCGCCTTCAACGCCATGGCCGCATCCATTGAGCGCTCAGAACATATGCGTCGGGAGTTTGTGGGCAATGTCTCCCACGAGCTCAAGACCCCCATGACCAGTATTACCGGCTTTGCCGAGGGGATTTTAGACGGTACCATCCCGCCGGAAAAACAGCAGGAGTACCTGGGGATCGTCGCCTCGGAGACGAAGCGTTTGAGCCGTCTCGTCCGGCGTATGCTGGAGGTGTCACGGCTGCAATCTATGGATATCCGGGAACTGCAAAAGCAGTCTTTTGATATGACTGAACTGTTACGCCGTGGGGTCTTGGGGCTGGAGAGCAAGATTACGGCAAAGGGGCTGGACGTGGAGATGGATTTGCCGGAAGATCCAGTAGAGGTCTTAGGCGATGAGGATTCCATCATGCAGGTGACGTATAATCTGCTGGACAATGCGGCGAAATTTTCCCATCCAGGCACAAAGATTGGGATCAGTCTCGTGCAACAGGGGGTTAAGGCTCATATCACCATAAAAAGTACCGGGGATACCGTCTCCCAGGAGGAGTTGCCCCTTATTTTCAACCGATTCCATAAGAGTGACAAATCCAGAAGCCATGATAAGGACGGCGTGGGGCTGGGGTTGTACATTGTCAAGACCATTATGAACACCCATCAGGAAGACATTTATATCCGCAGTGAAAATGGAGTGACAGAAGTTTGGTTTACCCTGACCTTAGCACCCAAAAAGAAGAAATGATTGATGCACCGAAGGGGGTTAAAGATATGTACGACGAAGAAAAAAATATTGTTACGGAAACACAGGGGAGTGATCCCCAAATTTCTGGACAATTACCGGAGGTAAAGTGGGGCCAATCGCCACAATCGGAGGCGGCACAGCCGCCCCTGCCTCTTCGGCCACCAGAGGAAACAGAAGCGATACAACCGCCTCTGCCTATCCAGCCGTCGGAGAAAGTGCAGGGAGAGGCGTCAGAGGTTGTGGAGATCGTGCTGCCGGAACCAGAGGCAATACAACCGGTCTCACCTGTGCAACGATCAGAGACGGCGCAGGAAGATACACCGGAGCCGGAGACGCTTCAGCCAGCTCTGCCCATCCTGCCACCGGAGCCCATAGAGGAAGCGGTGTTGCCGATTCCGTCTGCGATGGTGAGAGCGGCAGAGGTCGCACCAGCACAGGCGAAACAGCGTCCGCGTAAGATCCGGCGCAGGCGGCGATCTACCAGTGCGCGCCTCATTGTGCTCACCCTGGCTGTGATCCTGGCGATTATGACCGTCTCTTGGTTTGCGTCCTTCGACATCACCGTCGAAAGAAGTGCCAGAGGATTGGAACTGCACTTTTCGCCGCGTATGCGGGAAACGCCACCCAGAGAGGCGCCGCGCCGGGACCCAGAGCCACCACGGGTCTTTGACGGATATGAAACATACCCGTATACGCCCCCTCAGATGGAAGACGACATGCGGGATCATTTCGATCCGGCACCGGCGGTGGTGCTGGGGGATGGCACTACGTTGGAACTCCATCCCCGCCCCGCAGGCGGCGTGGACGCGCAGCTCTCCTTCCAGGAGATTTATGTGAAGTTGAGTCCCTCGGTGGTACTGGTGGAAGTGACCTTCCGGGGCGGATTTGGTGGATTTGGTCACGGCTCCGGCAGCGGGGTCGTGATGACGGAGAACGGATATATTATCACCAACGCCCATGTGGTGGAGGGCGCCCAGCAGATACGGGTGGTGCTAGAGAGCGGTGAGGGATTTATTGCAGCCCTTGTGGGCGAAGATGTGAATTCAGATATAGCCGTGCTGAAAATTGACGCCCAGGGTCTGATTCCCGCCGTGTTTGGCGACTCGGATTTGCTCCAGATCGGCGAGGAAGTGGCGGTAATCGGAAATCCACTGGGACAGCTCCACAGCATGTCCAATGGGATTATATCGGCGCTCAACCGGGAGATCGTCTATGACGGAATCACCATGCGGCTGATCCAGACCAATGCCGCCATCAACGAGGGCAATTCCGGCGGGCCGCTGATTAACCGCTACGGCCAAGTGGTGGGGATTACGAATATGAAACTGGTGGGCTGGTTCTCCTCAGTGGAGGGTATGGGCTTTGCCATCCCCACTACGACAGTCAAACCCGTCGTAGATGCCATTATCGCCCACGGTTATGTCCCGGGCCGCCCCGGGATTGGAATTGTCATCCGCACTGTGGATAACCGAGAGGCCGCCGCCGATGGAATCGCGCCGGGAATCTATGTCCAGAGTGTGGTGCCAAACAGCGATGCCGCCGCACAGGGGATACGAGAAGGGGATCGGATCGCGGCTTTCGACGGCAGAGAGGTCTCCACCGCATTGGAACTGCGGGATCAGATCCAGCGGTTTGAGGCGGGGGACACTGTCCGGATCACCATTGAACGGGATGGCCGGATGATAGATTTGAATATCATGCTGATGGACTCGGCGCTGTTGGACTCCTAATGCAGCAATTGAGCAGATATCTAAAAGAGGTGAACATCAAAGCGGACCTGCCGTCGGCGGGAGACGCCGTCAAGCGAATCACCTATCACATCCGGAGCGGCAGAGAATTGGGGGCCGGGGCGGTGAAGATTATCCACGGCTACGGCTCCACGGGTTCTGGTGGGAAAATCCGCAAATTGGCCCGGCAATACCTGGCGGATCAGAAGGCGAAAGGCCAGATTCGGGACGTGATCCACGGGGAGGAATTCTCCATCTTCCACGAGGGTACCCGCACGGCCTTTGCCCGCTGCCCGGAACTGCGGCGGGATCGAGACTTGGAACGGCACAACAACGGGATGACCATTGTTGTGCTGTGAGTTTGTGTAGAGGCGAGGGTTCTGGGTGACCCGCAATGTACAAACATCTGTTACAGGGCGGGCGAACAGTGTTCGCCCCTACAAGGGCAGTGTTTTTCGTAGGGGCGCACATTGTGCGCCCGTGTTGTACACTGTAGAAAGACGCCCGTTCCTGCCCCTGCGAATGTTGTGCATAGAAATTAAGAAGGTGGAACCCAATCCATGCAGCAAAAACACTACGAGGGATCAAAAATCCTTTTATTTGCCCGTTTTTACCGCCCTCATCTGCGGCTGTTTATCTTTGTCTTGTTCTGTGCGCTGCTCATGGCGGGCATTGATCTCCTCTATCCCCTGGCTATGCGCTATGCCTTGAATGAGTTGTTGCCCAACACCATGTACAGCTTCTTTTTTGCCCTCATCGGAGGGCTTGTGGGCATGTATATCATCCGCTCGATCTTGAGTTATATTGTCACCTACTGGGGCCACGGCCTAGGCGCACGGATCGAGACGGATATGCGTTCCACCATCTTTGGGCATCTGCAAAAATTGAGTTTTCGTTTTTACGATAACAACCGGACCGGTCAGCTCATGAGCCGGGTGACCAGCGATTTGACAGATGTGACAGAACTTGCCCACCACGGGCCGGAGGATTTGCTCATCTCCTTCGTCACCATTGTGGGGGCCATTGTCATTCTCTGGGGCATCAACTGGCAATTGGCACTCATCTTGATGATCTTGGTACCCATCACCCTGTTCTATACCATTGCCCAGAGGCGGCGTTTGGAGCGGGTTTCTCGGCGGGTCAAGGAGAAGATGGCGGGGATCAATACGGATATTGAGTCCTCTATCTCCGGGGTGCGGGTCTCCAAGGCCTTTACCAACGAGGACTATGAAATAGAGAAATTCGGCAGGGGAAATCAGCGATATCTCGGCGCCAGACGGGAGTTTTTCAGGGCCGTGGGCGTCTTCCACAGCGGTATGGAGTTCTTCGTCAATATTTTCGGTGTAGCCATCATCGGTGTGGGTGGCCTGTTCATTATGCGGGGCAATATGAACACGGTGGATGTCCTCACCTTTTCCCTCTATGTTGCCACCTTTCTTCAGCCCATTCGGAGACTGGCGGCTTTCGTGGAGCAGTTTTCCTCCGGCATGGCGGGCTTTGTCCGCTTTACGGAGATTATGCGCTTAAAACCAGAGATAGAAGACGCCCCCGACGCCGTGGAGATCGGACGGGTAAACGGCGATATCTCCTTTCGGGATGTGACCTTTTCCTACAATGACCGGGACAAGGTCTTAGCCCACTTGGACTTAGAGATCCGGGCCGGGGAGACCGTGGCGGTTGTCGGCCCCTCCGGCGGCGGCAAAACCACCCTCTGCCATCTGATCCCCCGGTTTTACGAGACCCAGAGCGGGACGATTGCTCTGGATGGGCGGGATATCAAGACGATCACATTGGAGAGCCTGCGCAAAAACATCGGCAACGTGAGCCAGGACGTGTTCCTGTTCTCCGGCACCATCCGGGAGAACATCCGCTACGGCAAGATTGATGCCAGCGACGAAGAGATCATTGAGGCGGCCCGCCGTGCGGAGATATACGACGCCATTTTAGAGATGCCGGACGGCCTGGACACCCAGGTGGGGGAGCGGGGGACACGCCTCTCCGGCGGCCAGAAACAGCGGATCAGCATCGCCCGTATCTTTCTCAAAAATCCGCCGGTCTTGATTTTAGACGAGGCCACCAGCGCATTGGACTCCGTGACGGAGCAGAAGATACAAGAGCGTTTTGAGGTCTTGAGCCAGGGGCGGACAACCCTTATTATCGCCCACCGCTTGAGTACCATCAAACGGGCGGACGAGATTATCTACATAGACGAACAGGGCATCCGGGAACGGGGCAGCCACGAGACACTCTTGGCCCGGGATGGGGCGTATGCGAGGTTATATCGGACGCAGTATGGGGTAGGGTGAGCGTCTTGATAAAATTTTTTGAATGTGATACAATATGTATCATAATGATTTGGAGGTGTTACCATGTTCCATGCACATGTGCGACCAGTTCGTGAGCTCCGAAACAATTATCCCGAATTAGCAGACATTGTGAAACAGCGGGACCATGTTATCATAACAAACAACGGAAAAAGTGAGGCTGTGCTAATCGGCTTTGACGAGTTTCGGAAGTATGAGGAATTTTTACACTATCGCTATATTGACGAAAAGTTGGCCGAAGCGGAAAAAGAGGCGGCAGACCCGAATACGAAATGGTATACTCATGAAGAAGTCTTTGCGGAGTTGAAAGAGAAGTATGGAGTATAGTATCCGATATGTCGCCAGTGCAAGGCAGGACATTTTGAATATAGCATCCTATTTATCACAATTTTATGAGAACACTTATTCAAAGTTTAGAACCAAGTTAGATAGGAGTGTATCAAACTTGGCAAATATGCCATATATGGGGGTTTCCCACAAGGACTACCGCCGTTTAGCGGTAGACGATTATCATCGTGTTTTACCAAGTAGACGAGGTTACGCACACCGTGCAGATTTACAGGGTCTTACACGGTGCGCAAGACGTTCGCAAAATGCAAGCGAGACTTTAGCGGCAGGAAGAGCCAGAACCGATGCGATAGCGAAGATAGCAGGGAGCGTGAATATGTGGAAAAAGTAGTGCATGAAAAAAATTTTGAACAATGGAATCTTGTCTCTGAAACATATCACCATATCAGACCTGTCCCGCCGGAAGCCATCATTCAAATTATCTTATCATGGCTAAAAAAAGACCCGGACGTTGTTGTTGACGTCGGTTGCGGTACAGGTCTTTCGACAATGATATGGAAAGATGCTGCCGCCCGCAGGCGGCGGGTGTTTCGCCGACCTTGCACCCTACCCATGCAAGCATCTAAAATAAGTTGCGGATTATTATTTAAAATATGACACACTGTTGTCGCATTCATATGTTATCCTTGGAATATGAACAGAAAAAATCAACGCTACAGGAGGAATGCCAACATGGAACATAAACAATGCCAAAGATGCGGTATGATGCCGTTGGAAAAACCGGAGGATTTCGGAACCGATGCCGATGGGAGCAGAAATGGGGACTATTGCTGCTATTGCTATGAAAACGGCGCTTTCTTCTATCCCGAAGCAACTATGGAGCAAGTGATTGAAGCCTGTCTGCCCCATGTGGTTCCGGACGTTTTTGCGGATGAAGCTACGGCAAGGGCGGCTATGAACGAACATTTTCCCACGCTTACATGTTGGAAGAAAACAGGCATGATTATATCGTTTAAGCTCAAAGAGGGGGTATCTGCAGAGGAATTCCTGGTGGCATCGGATAAAATCCAAGAAAACTATCTCTCTCAATGCAGGGGCTTCATAACCCGGCAACTGATGATCATTGACGGCGTGTGGACAGACCGGGTTATTTGGGAAACGTTGCCCGACGCCCAAAATTCAATGGGCAAGTCCGAAGAAAACGAGTTGGCCAAGGCGTTTGCTTCGCTCATCGGAGAAATCCTGGAGTATAGCCTGTATCCGCTTGAGAGAAGTTATAGTTTATAGCAAGGCATATGCCGTATCTTGACGGTAGACTTCCAGCGTGATATAATCCCAAAGGCTTTTCCGATGACTGCAAGGGGGGAGACAAGTCGCTGTGGATGTCAGGCATTTTGTGAGCATAGAAGACGTGACACCGAAGTGGTTTATGGACCTGTACAGCGTGTGCAGGGATATGATCCAAAACCCGGAGCGATATGTAGATGCCTGTCGTGGACAGGTGATGGCCTCCCTATTTTTTGAACCGAGCACCCGGACAAACTTCTCGTTCCAGACAGCCATGATGCGTTTGGGCGGCAGTGTGTTCGGGTTTTCTGATCCCAGTGGCACGGCGGTGGCAAAGGGGGAGAGCCTGGCGGATACGATTCGCATGGTGTCCGCCTATGCCGATGCCGTGGTTATGCGTTCGCCCTTTGAGGGGGCGGCCACTGCGGGGGCCCTCTACTCGGAGGTACCCCTGATCAATGCGGGGGACGGGGGTCACATGCACCCCACCCAGACCTTGACGGATTTGACCACCATCTGCGAGAAGCGGGGGAAGGTGGGCGGCATCACTGTGGGGCTCTGCGGAGATTTGAAAAACGGTAGAACGGTACATTCCCTGGCCCTGGCTCTCGCTCAGTTTCCCAATATCCAGTTTAAATTCATCGCCCCCCGGGAGATGGCCATGCCGGGCTATGTCTTAGATGCCCTCCGGGAGCAGGGGCAGAGGTACATTGAGGTCACGAATTTGGAATCCTCCATCCCCCAGTTGGACGTGCTGTACATGACCCGGATTCAAAAGGAACGCTTCACCGATCCCCTGGAATATGAGCGCAACAAGGGTCTCTATATCTTGACCCGCCGAAAGCTGGATCGGGCGAAGGAGGATCTGCTCATCATGCACCCTCTGCCCAGGGTGGACGAGATCAGTCCCGATGTGGATGGCGACTCCAGGGCGGCCTACTTCGATCAGGCCCGGTATGGGATGTTCATCCGTATGGCCCTGCTCTATCGGCTGATCCACACCCCCAGGCAGGCTGCGTCCACTGCCTATGATCTGACGCCCCGGGTATGTGGCAATGACCGCTGTATTACGAAAACAGAGGAATACCTTCCCAATTTGACAAAAGGGCGAAACGGCGAGACGGTGTGTAGTTATTGCGATAACCCGATATCCCGCTGGGTTAAAAAAACTTGACTGGCCAGATCACTTGTGGTATCATAAATCGGCAAGTCGATTCTGTGGAGAAGTACTCAAGAGGTCGAAGAGGCGCCCCTGCTAAGGGTGTAGGGCGGGAAACCGTCGCGAGGGTTCGACTCCCTCCTTCTCCGCCACCATTTGAAACACCCTTGAAAACACTAGATTTTCAAGGGTGTTTTTTGCGTTTACACGTTTTTTACACGATTTTGTCTAAAACTTGTATCGCCCGCTCTTCCTCACGAGGATATAGGTGTGCGTATGTATTCCATGTGATCTCAATCTTAGAATGTCCCAACCGTCTGGCGATCTCTTGTATGTTGATGCCCTCATTTGCCAACAGAGAGGCGTGTGAGTGGCGAAAATCGTGTATGCGAAGTGTATTTTGCTTTGCCAAGACAGAATATTTCACATTGCGCTTTTGGATGGTGCTGTCCCGAAGTGGACTTTGACCGCCACATATTTTAAGGTAATTGGAAAATCCATCCAAACGCTTACATCGTTCCTTGTGTTCATCCAACGCCACCATAAGTGGCTGTGGCAATTGTAGTGTTCGGATAGAGGATTTATTTTTGGGCGGCGTGATGCGATCACCGCCCTGTAGCTTTTGTGCCACGCTCCGGCGCACAGAGATGTATTTCCCGTCAATATCATCCCATTGCAACCCGTGGATTTCACCTTTCCGCAAACCTGTGTAGAATGCAATCATAAAGAACATATAATAGTGCCATTCACTCATATCTTGCCGGTCTTCCCGCTCTTGGGCGCATTGTCTCGCCGCTTGAATAAAGGATCTGAACTCCTCCGCCGTATAAAAGCCGATTTCTTCCTTGAGCATCGTGGTACTTTTGAAATTCCCCACTTTGGTCAATGGGTTCTGGGGTAGGTATTCCATTTTGACTGCATACCCTAATAACGCTCGAAACTCACCAAAGGCGTTTTGCCGAGTGGTAAGTGCAAGGTTCTTTTCCTCCATTATCAGCTTCCATTTTTGCAACACGGGGACGGTTAGCTTTTGAATCTTTGTGCCCTCCAGCGTAGGGAGAACATGATATTCTAACACTCGTTTTGTTTTGTCCAATGATGTTTCCCGCACCTCATATTTCTTAAACCGAATATACTCTTCAAAAAGCTGGCGAACGGTAAGATTCTTATTGGCCGTCTCCTCTTTGATCGAGCGCTTTAACTCCGCTTCCAGCAACTTGGCTTCTTCCAATCCATGTGCGATCCGGTCAATCTGCTTGGCTTTTCCCAGGCTATCTTGATAGTTGATCCGTACCCGGTATCTCTGCCTGCCCTCTTTCTTTCCGTCCATCTTGTAGATCGGCATAGATTACTCCCCCTTTTCCGCCTCTGTGAGCGTCCCCGCTGGCACAATCCCGTCTGCATAAAGTGTGTGGTGGATCACGGCCTGGCTCTGGTCTTGGAATGCGGAGAATACCATGCGTGGATTTTTGAGCTCAACCTCTGTACCGTACTCAAAGTGCACCGGCTCTTCGTCTCCGGGCAAAACTACAGTGGTGGTATCCGGCTCGCCATCGTGCCCAATGAACATCAAGCTATACTCTCTGGCAATCACTCTCGGCCCGTAAGTGAAGTCTGTATATATCTTCACCTCTTTTTCAAACTGCACACTCCCAAAGGTGCCCTCCATGTCAACCCATATCCGGTCTCCCTTTAGGCGAAATCCAACCTGTGGCGCATCCTTGATCTCGGTCAACTCCTCTGGTGGCGTGCCTGTAATCTGGGCGATTTGAAGGCGCAGTTGTTGGGAGGGTTTGCTCACACCTTTCTCCCAGTTACTCACAGAGTTGTGCTTTGCGCCGATTAGCTCTGCCAGTTGTTTCTGCGTGAGATCAGCATTTTGGCGGGCTCTTTTTATCTTTTGTCCAAGTGTCAATTTCATCACCTCACACGCATTATAGCACAGATATTGAAGTTTGTAAATAGGTATTTGAAAATATTTCGATAAATCAATTTGACAATATCGAAACAATGTCGTATAATTGGCCGTGCAATCCGAAATATACTCGGATTGTAGCGAAACAAGGGCAATCATAAAGGGGGACGAGGAATGCAGCAATTTGACTTAGAAGCAGCGATCAGAGTGTACTATGCAAACCCAGAGTTGCGAAATGGCGAGATTTCAGAAATATTCAAAGGGATTTCGGTGGCGACCGTGAACCGAAAAAAGCGGCGGGTAAAAGAGGAGATGCGGACACGAGGAGTACACACATGGCACCCCAACGCAGTCAACACAACATTGGCCTATGAAGTGTGGGGACTGGATATCACAGACTTGGAGAACAGGCGAAGGAAACTAATGGAGTTGGGCATGTATGAGCAACACCCAACAAGGCGGGGACGGGGGCAGCGAAGCGACAAGCCCACGGGCACGGCTTGATTGGGGGCGGGGCGGCGCAGCCGCCCCGCCAACACACCCCCATTGCCTAAGTAGGGGGGTATTCGGAACGGAAAACTGTCATCCTAAGTAGGGGGGTATTCGGAACGGAAAACTAAGTAGGGGGGTATAAGTAGGGGGGTATTCGGAACGGAAAACTGTCATCCTGTGGGGGTATATCGCTGGAATACCAACGGGTACAGGGAAATTGGCGGCATAGGACATGAGTCACATTCTGATTGGAGATTGATACATGGAGAAAATAAGAGATAGACGAATACAGAGCAGTATGACACAAGCGGAGTTGGCTGGGCGGGTCGGTATCTCGGCACGGCATCTGCGGCGGATTGAGAATGGGGAATGCGTTCCCATCGAAGAGATCAGTGTGAAAATTGAGGCTGTTTTGAACGAGCGTCGAGCGTTGGAACGAGAATACAGGCTTGATACATTGGTGGATTACGTGAGAATCCATTTCCGCACAAAGGATATCCGGCACATTGTAGAAAATGCTTTGCGGTTCCCTTTTGCAGATATGCTCTGTGAGGATAAGGCGTTCTTCGGGTACAGCAAGCTCTACCGCTTTAGTTCTATCTGGGTCATGCAGGGGGGCATCTATGACAAAGACCGAGATGTGCTGTTAGAGCTGCGGGGCGATGGGTGTCGGACATTTGAGCGGCATTTAGAGGCACTGGGCTGGACGTGGCCGGATTTCTTTTCCCACTGTTTGACCAACTTCCCCGCCCAGATCAAGCGGCTGGATTTGGCTATAGATGATCGGGACGGGCTACTGTCTATCCCGGAGCTGGTTGAAAAATGCTGGGCGGGAGAGTGTCAGACAAGATGGATACGCAAATTCTCGTCCTATCACTCCGGCATGAAAACGATGGATGATGCGCAGAGAAAAACCCAACTCACAGGCCAAACCCTATATATCGGCTCGTTCCAGTCGGAGCTGCACTTCTGCTTTTACGAAAAGGATTTTGAGCAGTTCAAGAAATATAGGGAGCCCATAGAGGGCGCACCTGTCAAAAACAGGGTGGAGATTCGGCTCAAAAATGACCGGGCGCAGAACGCCGCCAGAATCTTAGCCGAGTGTCGGGATGTAGAAAAAGTCAGCCGTGACATTCTGTATACATACCTTGAATTTATAGATCGGGTGCCGCCGGGCGGCGAGGTATATTACCCCAACAAGCGCTGGATGAAATTTCTCGGCGAGGGGCGGGATATAGTAAAGCTCACCAATGTAGCGGAACCCTATTCCATTGAGCGGACAAAGGAGTGGTTCAGAAAACAGTGTGTCCCTACGATTCGACTGTTGACGGCATTGGATGATATGGAGGGCACGAATTTTATCCAAGAGGCCATGGGCAGTGCGTCATTTTCGGAGCGGCAAGTGAGCGTTTTGAAAAAGATGGTGGCGGAGAGAGAAAACCCCTCCAAGACATTGCTCGAATCGGGAAAAACGGGATGGAAAACTGCACAAAAATGTGAGATAAAAAACAGGAAAAACATAGAAAATGAAGCGCAAAATGGGTGACTTTCTGCTTTGAGGAAGCGGCGAAGTTGCTATAATTTTCCAGGTGGGGGGGGTAAATTATGTCAACTAAAAAGCCTTGGAGACGCATATAAAATTAGTTGAATTTAAAGCATAAGTGTCGAAAAAAGAGACAGGATAGTTAGTTTTATGTAACTAAAAAAGAAATGAGATATTTTGGAAGCGCCTGCGAAGATGCAATAAAGTCCTCTAAAAATTCATGCTTGACAACATCCAGGTTATCCCATTAAAATTGTGGTTAGCCACCTTTAGTAATAAACAGTTGAAACAAATCAGACTGCCGAACGGCGCTTTTTTCATATCGTCAAAAAACGCATTTCTCATTATCCACAAACTGTGCAGGGAGCACGGTATA
>Ga0123352_10001147_pt1 | contig 34504 bp, 20 predicted proteins | sample TergutLab28metaG_FD_89700 | JGI IMG/M metagenome (GOLD analysis project Ga0123352, IMG submission 89700) | Labiotermes labralis P1 segment gut microbial communities from Petit-Saut dam, French Guiana - Lab288 P1 | ecosystem: Host-associated > Arthropoda: Insects > Digestive system > Gut ...
AGTAATTATTTTTTTTTTTTTTTTTTTTGTCACAACACCAAGAAAAAATAAAATTATAGTTGTTTGGGTTGTTTGGGGGGGGGGGGGGGGGGGAAGCGTATATTGTCATATAATCAGGCGGGTTTTCAAGAAATGTTGTCAGAATTATAGCATACTGGTGTGAATGTATGGTATCAGAAAAAATATGGAACCCCTAATCCTGGTTGCACTCACAGCACACAACACGCCAGTAACATTATGCAACGGACTTTCGTGAATTGCCAGGGGATTTTCTGCAGATCAATTTCTATTATTCCGAAAGTTCGCGTAATATGTTTAATGTTTAAAATATGTAATTATAATATATTTTGAGAATAACTGGGACTTTTATGTGTAAACCTCAGTCTGTCTGTAGATATAAATGGGCGTGCTATTTTACCATTGAACAATATTCTGTTTTAGTTGTAGTTACGTTACTGAAACTAAGTACTCTGTAAGGATAATCTCCTAATCAAGTTATGAGTTCTAGGAGAGAAATCGAATGGCATATGAGGCCTTATTTTCAATTATACTGCAATTTAAACACAACAGTGTTTAATGGCGAATTAACATAGCCACTGACCTCCACAAACACACTGAAGTTTATATCGAAAAATGCAAGTCATTTTCGGAACCAGTTAGAATTACACAGATAAAACAACATAAATATTTCAGTTCTATCAAATGAGATTCCTAACATTAAATTTTTGCATACTCTTAGCAAATTTAATCATTACTCACGAGGATTTGTAGCGTCTCACATAAGTAGTACATGTATGATACAAATGTAAAGTGAACAGTATTTTCCTTTCTTTATAGATGAATGATTTTCCTGATGTGCGCTGAGTAACAGCCAAAACATGTCGGAAATAACATTGTTAACAAAAAAAGAAAGTTTAATAGAGTCTTCTAGTGTACAGATATGATGTCTTAATAATTGTCATTATAAGTTTTTGCACGGTAAACTCGTACTGAAAACTTCACACTGTAAAAGCACGGTGTGGATAAATCAGAACTTTTTTAGTATTACTATAGATGGCACATATAATAACCACTTTTTAAAAGGTTATATTTGTGATGAGGCAGGACATTGTAAAGCTGGTTTATGTGCCTGTTTACAAGAAAATATCCGACCTGAATCCCCAAACTAGAAAGCCCGATTGAGGATTATTATTTCTTTCTAAAAGCATAAATATTGCCGGTTCGAGTCACCGAGCGGTCTAAGGCGTAGGTCTGCTAACGCTCGCCTGCTGAGATCGTGGGTGCGAATCCCACTGGTGGCATGGATGTTTGTCTGTTGTGAGTGTTGTGTGTTGTCAGGTAGAGGTCTCTGCGACGAGCTGATCACTCGTACAGAGGAGTCCTACCGACTGTGATGCGTCGTTGTGTGTGATGAAGAAACCTCAAGAATTAGGAGGCCATGGGTCGCAGCGCCACAAAAAAAGGCTTAAATATTAACTAGTAATTAGTAAACTAGTTCTTTACACAGGTTATGATGTCTCTGTGTCTTCGAAAGCTCAGGCTGTAATCCGAGGCTAACAAATGCTGTACGTCTTAACGTTAGTTATGCAAATTGGTGATCCATTTATGTTCAAAAGATCTGTCAGTACTGGCTTTGACAATTTCATACTTTTTAGATAGGGAACATAACTTCGAACTACAATATCCTCTTCATGTTACTAATTGTCAACACGTAAAGAAATTTCATAAAAATGTTTTAGTTGTAATTTCAATCCATCCCCATATAGCCGATGTTCAGTTCCAACGGTTTTCGGTTCTCAGAGTCCAATTCAAAGTTAAGTTTAATTCACATCGCATTTACACTATCGCGATAATGTTTATAAAAAACTTAAAAACTTAACATCTACACATTGTCCAATGCGAAGAGCATGTAAGTCAACAAAATGTCGCCTATCACCTCATAATTTCGCAAGAGCGCCATGCATTTTTTTATAAATGATACGAAATTAAAATATATGACGTTGGAAGGACCTCTCATAAATTGAAAGTTTATGCATATTTTATATAAAATCAGTCAGTTTTTTCAAATATTAAAAAATGGGAGCATGAACTGACACAGAATCTATGCTAGGCCAACGGATAACTACCTTTTTACCTTACAAAATAAAAAAAGCGAACCGGTAATAACAATTAGAAACAAGTGGCTTCATATGTACGTCTCATGACATATGTGGGGACTAAATAAAATGTTACACTTATGATTCTGAATAGAATTTATCTACCACAAACAACAAGCCTGAGCCCATGGGCTCTGCATTACCTGCATAGTGGCTACATTGTACAAGGCAACAAACTTCTCCTGTATGACTCTTCTAACATGAAAATCACATCTGGCCAAAATTTTGGAGTCTGCTGTTTCGAATCTAGATCCTGCCATATGCAATTCTTACCCACACGTTTCACGGATTTCTTCGGACATTCGTCACCACCGGTGCGTACTTACGTTACCTTTGGTGAAGACTAAAACAAGTGAGGCGAGAGAAGTTATGGGGGTTGTTTCCAGTTTGGGGTGTAGACACAGCTGCATTGGTGTAACCCTGCACCTCCAGTTCTGTCAAAGTCGAATTATAGAATATGTCCGTGTTCACGTAAGCAAAGGGATGTCTTTGCTGGATCTGAAACACAAGTTTGACTACAAGAGAACCTAAGGGTAGGGAGGAAGCTGCATAAATATTAAATAAATTTTCGGTGACAAGAGATAATTTGTACTACTCGAGGGTTCAGAACATATTAATCGACTCTTATCCTAGAAGGTAGAATGTTTATTGTTCTACTGGTTTCTGTAATTAAACAAGCTGTATGGAATGATTTAAGGGAAAGAAAACCAGAGTAGTCGTGAAACTTCTAAAGAAAACCTCCCTTTAGAAATCGAGACGTAATTTTTGGATACCATTAAAATGAAATTCAAGTAAATAAGGTATGAGGACGTGGACTGGAATCATCTGGCTCAGGATTGGTTGTAATGAAATCTTATCTTACAAACACAGCACTGAACGTTCCGGCTTAATGGGGGAAGGGGTGTGGGGGGGGGGGAATTCTTGACAAACTTTAGGACCCTTAGCATCCGAACGAGGATAAATCTATTCCATTCGTTCGAAAAGAGCCATAAGCTCTTCCTTCCAGGTCTTTGCCACATCACCGTCTTGATCATTATCAGGTAGTTGACTTCGGGTAAAGAAGATAAACTCGGCACGGCGTACCCCTAAATCGCTAAAACGCGTTATGAAGCCGGCTGTAAAGCGTTATGTAATCGTCTGCTCTACTTCTATATTAACGACGTTGTTAGGCCATGGGTGTAAAGAGTGAAGGTTTTAATAACATATGGTTTAGGCCAATAGTGCTTAATGATAACCAGATGATACTAGCAAACTATTGCAAAGAATTGCGTAGGAATTAAAAAAAAACTAACATTATGCAACTGTTCATCAGAAAATTTTACTCTGCATATATTTTTGGTTTTTTAATTATATCTGTAACAAAAACAGTAAACGGTAAAGTTAAAGTTCTCCCTACTAGAAGTCATACAAGCCCAGAGGGGGAGTAGAGGTACAGCTCCACTCTTTCTTTAACTTCGGTGCAAGATGGAGATGGGTGTCAAGGCCTCGCCCACGCCTCTTTACCCCCGGGGAAGAGACCCGATACCCATTGAACAGAAGACTATATGCCCCGGGGCCGTTCTGAACGAGTGCGGAAAATCTCGCCCCCCCCACAAGCATTGAATCCACGGACCGTCCAGCCAGCAGTGAGTTGCTAAACCGACTACACTATCCTTTCCCACACTACAAGAAGAGTTTGGATTTAACTGTAATGCTATCCGACTACTTTTCAGCATAGTCCTCGCTACAACTGATGCAATTGTGTCGTGAGATGACTATTTCGTTCCGTGGTGATAGCGATCCGTGCCTTGTGTCCTTCCAGTGTGTCACATCTGTTCCCACCTCGCAATCATTTTTTTAATTTTGTGGAAACCAAGATTTTGTTTCAGTGCTGAAAAGATGTTGTATTCACACGGAGCCAAATAAAAGCTGTACACGAAATGTTTCGCGGTTTTTTATTTATGAGATTATAAGCTACGTAAAATTATATTCTGACCAACACCCCTCCCCATGACAGTTAAGTCTTGGTCTCTCAAGGAAAATGTGGAACAAAACTCGTTTCATTGTAATAACACTCATATTTCTAGATGTGTTTTCGGACAGGCTGTAGTATCTTTCGCCGAGACACACTTGTAATAAGGGGCTTTGCTTATTGGAGTGGGCTGCCGATTATCGTGAACGTGGTTTTCATAATCCTTGACGGTCTCCATATTCCAGTTACGAGTTAAAACTTTTACATACGTCTGGCCTCCTCAATACGAATCCTTACCTACCTACAATTTAGAAACATTATCCCACGCATTTCGATATTACATAAGTAACACAATTCTACAAGTTACAAGGCACAAGCCCTTTCTTGAAACCTGATATTCATGTGATCAGTAATCTAAATTTCCTACTTTGACTAATTTCCAAATTTATGACTATTTATACATAAACTACAGATTTGAAAGTATTTCTTTCAAAGTGTGATGTTTCTACACTTACGTGCACCTCTCAGTTTAGAGCCCGTCCTTTTGAGCTCTCGCTAACTCCGCATTCAGATTTGTTACCGTCTGTTTCGTCCTCAACCTGAAGAACGGAAAATCACGTGAAAATGGCCAACTTAAGAGCGGAATTAAATAATAGAATGAAATGTGCAACTACACAGATTTGAAACTTCAAAGCATTTCGGCCGTGTCTAGATTTAAATTGCAGACTCCCATACAATTTTTTCAGACGATTCATAACTAGAAGTTGCTTAATTGTAGAACATAGTTTATGTATATGCATTGCGCTACAAACCGGAAGGTAGTGGGTTCGATTCCCGTTGTTATCGTTGGAATTTTTCATTGACATAATCCTTCCGACAGCACTATAGCACTGGGGTAGACTCAGTCTCTAACAGAAAGGAGTAAGGTAAAGGTAAAATGTTCCCGTTACTGGCCCAGTGTGGCCCAGAGGATGGGTATAGGTACAGCTCTCCTCTTTCATGAGAGCGGCACTAGAAGGGGGTGAACAGAAAGGAGTACCAGGAAAATTTCCTGGGGGGGGGGGGGGGGAAAAAAGGCCGTTGCTTAGGGCTGACAACCTTACCATATTCATGAGCCGAATGCCATGAAATCTGGGAGACTCAACCTCCTGGAAACTTCAGGGCCTATATCAGGCCCTGAAATTTCCCCTTAGAGTGTGAAAAATACTAAGCTAAAGAGTAAAATATCACTGAGTTTACTTTCATTAACTGAAGAATTTGATAGGAAAACGTTAAGTTTTCAGTCAGACACAACATATTTTTTTTCTTTCGGAAGTACAGGATACTTGTTTCGGATTAATTAACTAATCCATCGCCAGGCCTTTGTGCAAGATAAATAGAAATTATATAGAAATTACATGTCAATTTGAGTGGGATCCCCCCCCCCAAAAAAAACACAACAAATATACCCAAATTGACCTGTTATTACTTTATTCTTGCTGTTTCTCTTGTACAAAGGCCTGGTGATGGATTAGTTAACTAAGTCGAAACATTTGACCTGCACCTCCGAAAGAAAAAATATATGTTGTGTTTGACTGAAAACGTAGCATTTTCCTCGACTGAGCTATACACAACGGAATGTCTTCCATTAAATTAAACTATTTGCCCAGTGCGAAGGAGTATTATTTGCTCAGAGTAAATTTAAAGCACTTTCACTTTCATTTAATTTAAGTTGTGTAGAAGAACTGGCGTTAAGCTGGTTTGCTGCAAAGTATACCTGTGGATTTCATTCAATATGTATTTCCCAGTCGAAGTCGGAGACCTTTACATCGACGGCAAATCAAGGCCCACGTAGCCTTAAATGCTGTTTGCTTCTAAACACCCCCCCCCCTCTCTCTCACACACATACACGTCAAATTCTTTTGTGTTTTATGGACATGTAAAGTGCTGAGGTACCTAGATATTTTTACGCTTCCACATTACATGCAGCCGGGATAGCTCTCTCATCTTAGTTACTAGGATACTGGCTGAACGATCGGAGACGAGGACTAGATTCTCGGCAGGGCAGAGGTTAATCTCTTTTCCACTGCACGTAGATAGTCTCGATCAACCAGCCTCTTGCACGTACAACTGGTTTTGAGAGTTTTATGTTCTATAAGTAAGTATAATTCTCTTCTTATTTAAGTAAGTTCTTAATTACAAATTGCGTAATATGTGGTATGTACGTTTACATGCTTTACATGCAGTTGATAGTGGAATAAACCAAATTATGAATATTTATGAAATTCATAGTTTATAGAAGATAAATGCAGATTTATACATTCGTTATGTTTGTGTCTTCAACTACGTACTACGACAAATTAGGGACTATACTTTAATTCAAGCAAGTTTAATTTGCTTATATATACACACACACACATATATATATATATATATATATATATATATATATATATATATATACGTAGAACGTCCTAACATCATGTAATTCACTTTGTATCATTACTATTTATAAATCCTAGAGCCAACAGAGAAGGTGACGGAATTAGAGTATATAAAAATGAAAATACAAACAACAATTGCAGACCAATTTTCACAAAGAAAGAGCTAAAGTGGGAAAATGAAGTGAAGGAAATGTAAAATTTACCCAGGCCGAAATTCGAAATTGGAATATCCCGAATATAATTACTGATAGTTGCCGCTACCACGACAAGCCTTATACCTGTATTGCTTGTTGCGCAAGTTATGTAATGACCTTTTGCATAATGAACACGTTATACAAGTATTTCGCCGTATGTGATGATGAATTGTACGTCGTTTGGAACCAGTTAGCCGCACTGTATTTTGGGGAGTACAATTGCCGAACGTGGCTTGAAAGACTGGGAAGAAACTTAAAAAATATCATTCAGGACTTTGTCTAATGCTTCTAAGATTCGAAATGAGTACATACAGATACATTTCCCGACTCAACGAAATTTCAGACTTAGGCAATTTCCAAATACGTAACATAACAAAAAATTTTTCGAAAAACACCGACTTTTTTTTTTTCGTGGGAATGAAAGCTCAATAAGACTAAGTTGGCCGAAAAATGTTACTGGTTGATAACACGTGTGGCAGAGTCATCATACTGCAGCCGATCGGGTCCAGTGTGCTGGTGTTTTGATTTCAAATGAACACACGTTTATTACGTACAAACGTATTTTACCGTATGCGTACTTAATTCCGACTTGCGAAAAGTTCCACTTGCGCCGGACCTTCCGGAACGTAACTACTGTCCAAGTCGAGAAGTAGTCTTGATAAATACTACACAGACATGTACAACTATACTCTTTACTGTCGTCTAAACGGATTGCGTATCATATTATTTATTACACAAATGAGTACTTCCAAGCAGCATAGCTATCCCTGTGCATGCCAGGAAGGCGTCCTGTGGAGTGGAGGCATAGACCCATTTATTTTTAAACTAGGCATTATATGGAGGTTAGTGATCACCTTCATTTATCGACCTCTTTACTCATAGCGAAATCTGCCTCGGTACCCAAAGAATAAGAGGCTTAGTGGTCCCCAGCACCGGTTTGGGGCGTTTTGGAGAGGAGAAAAATTATTTTGCCATTGCCGGTAGTCGAACCACGATTCCTCGGCTATCTTGCCCGTAATCTAGTAACCGACTAGGCTCTACGGGCTCCCACATCCATGTAATTCACAAAATATCCGATCCAAAATATTAATATTTTTTATAGTCAGTGGAAAAAAGAGAGTGGATTTTTTTCTGCCTGATGTTCAACAGAAGTGAAGCTTGAATTCATCCCGCGATTATAAAAAAGAAATACGTAAATCGCATTTGTTCAAATTAAATGGAAGCGTTCAACGAAACGATTGTCGATATAGAATAAATAATTCAATAAAATGTTACATAAAAAATTTAAATAATGTATATTGTTTGTCGAATTGATGACACTTGCAAATGTCAACATGTGATGAATGTTGTAGATTATAGCATTCACTTCCGTGTTGCGGGGGAAGTGAATGCTATAATCTAGACCAACAATGCATTACAATACACAACAACTGACGAATAAACCGTATGAGGTAGCTGAAGAGACTGGCGTATGGCCGATCACACCTTATATGTTACAATATGGAACAGAAACTTCTTCTTGAGAACATACTGTTCACCCATCTGCTCAAGAATTCTTTGCCACCTATGGAAAATAAATTTAAATATAAAGTACCTTGACTCACAAGTCAGTTGAAACTAGCTCACTCGTTCACACCATATTTCCTCGAGTTCCATCCGTGCTGGTCTTACAAGTCTTCTTGTTTCTGTCGTTTCCCCGACTTCAATACCGTATGCAATCTAAGCTCGCCTATGTGTGTTACATGCCCTACCCACGACATTTTTTTCTCATGGCTCGACAGCCCTAGGGGACCTGGGCCTCCTCATCGTTGAATTTTTGAGATCACACTCAGACACGCGACACTCGGTCGGACATCTCTTGACGAGTGATCGGCCCGTCGCAGAGACCTCTACCTGACAACACACAACTCTCACAATAGACAGGCATCCATGTCCCCGGCGGGATTCGAACCCGCAATCCCAGCAAGAGAGCGGCCTCAGACCCAAGCCTTAGATCGTGCGGCCACCGGGATCGACAGCCCATGATATTACATGCAGGAAATTCATAAGCACTGTTACCTGTCTTTCTAAATTAATTTAAACTTTGTTACTGCGAGTATCATGCGAGCTATGGTAGCTCATTTATTATGGTGACTAGGCTACTGGTCAGATGTCAGAGTAATCAGTGTTTGATTCGCGACAGCAGCAAAGACTTTCCTCTTCTCAGCAGCGTTCAAGCCGGCCTTGGTTTCAACCCGGCTGTCTAGCCTTGGGATAATGGCTAGACAGCATACCCTTAGACAAAACGGCCGGTACGTGAAACAGACTACTAACCCCCATATAGTGTTGAAGATGAAAAGTTCGTGACTCTGTATCTTCTCTTCTCCATGAGACTTTATGTAATGCCCTTTGATTAAAGGAAGAGTATAATTTACTTTTATTTACTCTAGACAATGTATCACTTTTGCATTAACAGGTCCCTACCTTTGAGGTAAAGAGCCGAGCGGTCCGGGTTTTTTTCTATGGCCTTAATAGATGCATTATTCTGATGTGTTACTTTTTGTTCCCTTTTTCTTTTATTAGAGCACTTGATAGCTATGTTATGAGGCCATATCCCTGGCTTTTACATCTAAATAAACTCACGTGAAGAGTCGATTGCACCAAATGCGCTCCTGTACTAACTCGCCGTTAACAAAACAACTAAGGCCTAGTCTGTTCAGTATGACGTCATCAGTCATACGGGACTGATGGTTTTATGAGTTGTAACCACACGCGCCTTCTAGATTTTGAGTATCCTTAATCGCCTTGTTACGAGGTAACAGGAGAGTGGAGAAAACTACACAGCGAGAAGCTTTAAGATCTCAACTCCTCACCAAATATTATTGGAGTAATCAAATCAAGAATAATGAGATGGGTGGGCATGTAGCACGTATTAGAGAGAGAATAAATGCATACAGGAGTTTTGAGAATGATCTAGGCACAGATGGAAATATAATATTAAAATGAATCTTCATGAAGTGGGATGGGCCGTGGACTGGATTGATATGGCTCAAAATAGGGACCGATGGCTGGCTGCTGTGAATGTAGTAATGAATCTTCGGGTTCCATAAAATGCCAAGAATTTCTTAACTAGGCGAAGACCTGTTAGCTTCGTAGGAAGGACGCTGCTACATGGATTTAGTTAGTTATTGGCCTTGGTGTCTATTGATTTAAAATAAATTGTACTTTTTAAAGCTGCTAGATATGTTGCAGATAACTTTATAGTGTTACAAAGCAAATCCATTTATTTAAAATACATTTCTACTGTTACAAACTTATTAGTGGCACATATACTTTTTTTAAATTAATCCATTTACTTTAGAAATATTTTTGTTTCAAAACTAACACAGTTATTTAATGCATATTTCTATTGTTACACAGTTTATCCGTTTGCTGTAGATTCGTCCCGAGAGGAGAAGCCATTCCCCAGAAGGACGAAAACCTCCAACGCATTGCTGCTGAAGCCCAAGAATATGCTTCTTTTATCGCGAGTTTTATAACATATTTTTAAAGAGGAAGTGCCATGAATAAGGCCATTAGTAGCAGGCCATTCAGCGTGTATGTTTAGGTTCGATCAGAGGAACGTCCATGTGGGATCGTGGCGGAAAAACGTGGCAATGACACAGGTCTTTCTCTGATTACAGATGTCATCTGCTCCTACTACTCCTGAGCAGCAGTGACAAACGAGCCATAGCAAGTAGAACCTTTCTCTCCCATAAGCGCTGTGTTACAAATTCGGGTCTAGTTCCTGAAAACCAATTTAATACCACGCATATACAATTCATTACAGAAACAAAAGCCAGTAAAAGTAATAAGTATAGTGTAGCAACACATAAATACACTTTTTTTTTTCATGGAATATCTTTGTCTTAGGCACTTTTGGAGAGAGAAAGGCTTCGTGAAGAAATTCTGATTAAGAACGTATTGGTTTACCTGTGTCATATTTTAATATTATTACTAGAGCAGGATGAGGACTAGATTGGGGGGGGGGGGATTACCTTTAACCATTCCTATGCAAAATTAAGCATCTGCTCGGCCAGAAAGATGTGTCAAAGTTTAAAGTCTATGGGGAAGTTACGCTGTATCGACTGAATTTGCCAGCCTTCTTCACTATTCACCACTCTACAGGACATAACATCCAGGTAAACCTGAATCGTCACCAACACCGCTTCTTCTTCTTCTTCTTCTTCTTCTTCCAAAATTGTCCTCCACTGTTCTCGGTGCTGTGACTTACGTCTCCATTTCCTGACGCCCATGTTCTTTTGCACACCGCTACAAGAACCTCAATGTCGCACAAGACCTGACGTGTCACAACCATACAAAACCACTTGTAGAATTATTTTATTCTTGTGCCTAGCTTTTTTTTAAATAGGACCAACTACACGTAATGCGATCAGCTATGACGCTGCAAACCTTTTAAAATCAGTGGGAAGGGAACGGGCTGTTAATATTAATGGTTGACCAGAAAACGAGTCGGCCGTTGCACAGAGTCTTGGAATGTTTCCTTTGCCTTGTTCACCCAAGTTGAAACATAAATATCATGTATATGTGGTTGGCATTACGTCCTATTATTCTTGAGAAGTCGCCTGTGCAGCTGTGTAATGTAAAGCTCGGATCTACAGCGGAGACACCCTATTTAGGACTTCAGAATAAAATAAGCCATATTAATTTTCATAATGACAACGATGAACAGAAAGTGCCTGCCTCATGGTTTACAAAGCATACCTTACTTTTTATTCTATAATTTCTGTAATTTGTTAGCGCTTTATCTTTTATCGAAGAGACTGTCGTTTTAATTAGGATAGATTCCATTCAGCTTAACACGCATACCGAAAGGGAAAAACACTTCATCAGAAAATTTGTTCTTATCCCGCGAATTTATTTGTGGTTTGTCTAAAGACGCTGTCAGTGACTCAAGGTGATCAAGGCCAGTTGTGTTGTAGTAAATAATGAATAGGGACTGATGTGGAAGAAGGAGACTGTAACTTAATTTGAGGTTCTATCCCAGCATTTTCCTGGAGGGAGTGAGGAAAACCACAATGAATAGCCGGTATACGCGTTTCACTCCAGACATTCTCGAATGCGAAGTCCACACAGTTAATACCGATTTTTTAAAATCCATATTAATGTTATCCTCCTATCTACGCTTAATTTGTGCAAATTTACTTTAATTTCAGTTTCCCCAGTTCAAATGTGTGAATTTATCATTTCTTTCATGTTTGTCGCTTATTGCACCCACCTCATTCACGCTGATTTCTTTAGGCTTATTTAAATTTAGTGTAGTAGTACAAGTTAGAAAGAACTCATTCCGCAGTTTTCTTCACATTCTTCTTGCTCTCTGTCTCTCTACCCCCTCCCTCCCTCTCTCTCTCTCTCTTATTTCCAAACATTCACTTAAACCTGGTCACAATTGTCTCGAATACCTTGAAACTCTTCACCTTTTGGCGCCGGAATTATTTTTTAATTTTAGCACATTCTGTATAAAAAATGTTAATAATACGGGAACCAAATACGTTAGAATTATGAAACAAACTGCACTTTGAAAAAAAAACAGAGAATATATATTATGTTTAAAATATTCGGTACCTATATTTGTCGAATAAGTATATAAAATGCAACTTTGGAGGTTAGCGATGCGGTACGTCAACTGTAGTTGACGTTAGGCGTCTAAAGGTTAATAACTGAATGTGAGAGACCAATTTTGCTATTCAAAAAAGAAGAATTGTGGTAAAGTTTTAATATCGTATACTTAATCTTGACTTTTGTTTAGAAGAGACGCAAACATTAAAACAGACATGGTGATCTGAATGGTAACAAGCATTTCCTGATTTTTGTTAAGGTCTTGTGACCAAATGAACACAACTATACGAAAATTATCCCAAATATTTTGCGTTTAGTATTGATGAGTGGTGAGCCATTGTGAAGGTTTGTCGGAATATAGGTGGCCTGTACCTAATGGAGAAAAGGAAGAGAATTGTGCGAAATATGTTCCGTTGAATATAAGCGAGTGGTGAGTCAGTGTGATGGTGTGTCGGAAAATATATGACCATGTTATTTAATGCATGGAAATAACAGAAATATCTGAAAAACTTTTCCTCTAGTGCCAATGAATGTTGAGCCAGTGTGACGGTGGTACGTCAGAAAAGAACAGAACTATCCTTTATCCGTTCGAAACCCAAGTCCAGGTCAGTCTGAAAGTGACCGTCTTGGCGTCCAGCTTTCCATTCCCCCGCCACTACGCCAGTGATGATCCTATCACAAATGACGATGATGATGACAGCGCTTACTGGTGGACACATCAATAGACTGTGTCGGCAAAACGCAGAATTTTCAGTAGTAAACCTGGCTGTAAATACATCGGACGTTTGAACTATCAATATGGTGATGGTGCGAATGTTTGAAGTTACGTTTTGGACGGGGGGACACTGTTCATTGGATAGGGGTCAAGCCAGTTTATACTTTGAAATAGGTGGAAAAATAAAAATGCCTCCATACCCTGAAAATGCGTCAGGGTCTTAAGCACTCTCTGTGTCTGTGCTGTCACACGTAGTCTTCCTGATGGATGCGCCATTTGTGAGAGCCTCTGCGCATTAGAATGCAAAACACAGAAGCCTGATGGTCGGCACTTGCGTGCTATTATCACTTCTCCAAGACCACACACATTAGCTGAGAACACCGCCAGTTGTCAACTTCTTCTAGTTGAAAGAAGGTTATCCGAATTTTTTATCTAATTTTTTTCACTGCTTGTCGCTCTGAAATTTACGTCATAGCAGTCACCGAAAAGAACTTCAACAAATTGAAACTAATTAGTTTTTTTTAAAATTTTATCTTCATGGTGTTTCTTAGCCTCTAGCAAGTAATCGTTTAGACTTACTTACTTACTTACTTAATCCGTGCAGCAGAGTCCTTCTTGAAAAGCTAACCGGTTCTCAGCTAGTCAAGAAAGTCTCCGCATTTTATGGAACTCGAAGGTTCATTAATGCATTCACAAGTGTCCGCCAATTGTCCCCATCCTGAGCCAGCTCGATCTGATCATTGCCCCCGCATCTCACTTCCTGAAGATCTTTTTTAATATTATCCTCCCATCTAAGCCTCGGTCTTCCCAGTCATCTCTTTCATTCAGGTTCCCCCACCAAAACCTTGTATACGCTTCTCCTCTCCCCAATACGTGATACATGCCCCTTCCATCTCATTCTTCTCGATTTGATCACCCGGACAACAATGGGTGGGGAGTACAGATCACTAAGCTCCTCTTCATGTAGATTTCTCCACTCCCCTGTTACCTCGTCCCACTTAGGCCCCAGTATTCTCCTCAACACCCTATTTTCAAACACCCTCAGGCTTCGTTCCTCCCCCGCCCCCCTTCCCGTGAGCGACCAAGTTTCACACCCATAGAAAACAACAGGCAAAATTATGGTTCTTTATATTTTAATCTTTATATTGTTGGATAGCAAACTGAAAGATAATGGATTCTGCACCGAATGATAGCAAGCATTCCTTGAATTCAGTTTGCTCTTAATTTCTTCCTGAATAAAAGTTTGGTTTGTTAAAGATTTTCCCAAATATTTGATCTCTTCACCCCTTTCAAAGGAGTTATTATCAGTCTTTATACTGTGATTTCGTCCTGCATTCTGAACTCAAGACATGTCCACGTACTTAGCTTTATCAGCATTCACTTCTGATTTTCGTTTCTTTTTCCATAGAAGAAAAACGTAATCCCCTACTCTTACCGTGCCCCCCTTTGTCGCACCTAACTTCGTGTACACCCACTGAATCTAATTTATATCTCGCTAATTCCTTGACTGTGTTGTAAAGCAACCCGACCTATACAGATCCTAACATTCCACGCAAAATTCGCTCAGACTATGAGTAAGAATATTTTGATTGTTTTTAATATTTAAAAACTTTAACGTTTAAATTTTGTAGATCCATAAATTTATTTACCTTTTCACGTCGATAAGAAGCTTAATTTTGCATCCTAAGGCATGAACATCCATTGAGGTCGTTTGACAGAGGGAACTAACGAAAGTGTTTTGAAAGAAGTGGTGGGGAGTAAATAGGTCGTGAATGAAACTGAATCAGGAAATATATAATCCGCACTTGTCTTTAAATATTAATGTGGCGAAAATATGAAGGTCGATTAGAAGAACGAGATATATAGCACACATTAGGGAGAGGAAAGTGAATACAAAATGTTATTGGAAACCAGTGGAAGAGATAATTTCTTAAAACTATGAGTATTTGTAAAGACTTTCGATTCTGTAGTCTAGTTACTATATTGATTGAGCTATCGCAGCTTCCGCGAAGAAACATTTGAAATTATATAAATTAAATGCAAAGTCAATTATATCCCACAGCGGCCTTATGCAGCATTTATTCGCGGGGGAGGGGGGTTTAGCAGCGCGTTTTCCAAATACAAAATGATTCTGAGAGATGCACAGTCGCACTTGTTTTCACTGATATAATATTCACCAATTCATTTTCACGTGCATAATTCTTCAACTAGTAAGCTACATTCTTCAGTATCAGTACTTTTTAGGCGCGTTCGCAAAAATTTTCTAAGAACAACTATTAGCTTTCTCCCGTTTGTCCGTCTGACCGTATGAAAGAACTCGGCTCCCACTGGACAGAATTTCATGAAATTTTATGTGGAGCATTATTCGAAGATTTGTCAAGAAAGACAAGATTCATTCATATCTGACAAGAATTACGGGTACGCTACATGAAGACCAATATACATTATGATAATATCCCGCTGAATTATTCTTAGAAGGAGAAATGCTTTGGGCAAAAGTTGTGGGGAGAATCAAAACACAATTTATGTTCAATAAATTTGTTTTCGAAAATCATACATTTTATGACATAATGTGGAAAAACTTTGTAGGGCCGGACAGGCTACAGATGACAGCATGGCACACGCGCATTGCGTGCTAGGTAACTAAGGCTAAAAACACACACTCAGAATATGTTATACTTACTAAAATTTCCACTGTGACAGTGGTTGCACGCACGCCCTTCGATGTTACGTTACACTTACATTGCCTGGACTGTTGTTTCTTCGAAACATTTGTGCCAGATGGTACAGAAATGCCAATTAGCAAACATAATGAATCATCATCACCATCATCATTTTTGGGAACTACCGCAAATAATGAGATGCAGGCAATAAGAAGAAGGCAGGGTAAGTATGGGTAGAAAGCGACGCCAACTCTGATCCTGGTCTCCCGATAACCTTCATGATGCTGCTTTCAGCGGCACACCTTTTGCGTAAACAATCCGAGTCAATGATTACGCTACTGCAAAGCGTGTTTACGGCTCACTGGCATCGATTAATTCCCATTACAATACAATTAGACTCACATTGCAATTGATGAATTTTAAGCTCCCCCGCCCCTCCCGACTTTACTGTTTAGGAACTCCTTTATCCTGGGGGTTTGGTGGCCTCCGGATATGCAGCGGGTCTTCTTGGAGAGGGGCTGGGTGACCGTAGCGAAATGATGTGAGGTGTAGCGAGGAGGAGGGGAGAGATTTCCTTTGATGTTCACCGCCACCTTAGAAACTGACCGGTAATTTAGCTAACGAATTACACCACACACACTAGACTATGCCGCGCGATACAGTGTAATGCATGGAAAATGCAGCACTGACATTGCGAATGAAAACAACTCAGTGCAGAACTTTGCGTTCAGCATCTGCGCATTTGCAAAATACGGTAGAAAACTAGCCTGGAGTCTCTAACGAGTGAACCAAGTGGCTGTACATCTAAACACGTAGATCAGAGAAATTTAGAGAATTACGAAGGAAAGCAATTATACCCCGAGCAGTGTGATATGTGCCTCAGGAGAGTTTCAGCGTTAAGTTTGTGTTTGCTCTGCAAGAACGTGATTGATAATAACTTTAATGAATGAAAAATAAGTTTGCCTCAATTAGAAAAGTGGGTGAATAATATAGTTCTTAAAATCTGATTTCGAAAGTAATCTCAAAATCTGCTTATAGCAAACAAATTCTTGTTGATTCAAAATTAAAATGTCATCATTGCACGCACTTTATTTTGAGGTATTGACAGCTTCGTTTAATTAACGTTGCATAAATAAATGTTGAGCCTAAATCAGCAGTAAGTTTAACAAATGTATGTACTTCAAACTGGGGCACATCCTCATTTACAAACCTCACCATTCCACTCAGACTCGTATTTGCAACGAGGGGCTGCGGTTGGACCATTATACTGTCGTTAAAGTCTCCTTGTGGTCGTGGTGCATTGTCTATGTAAATGTATTCATTTTAACGACTGCAGCTTGCTTCTTCTCTTCATGGTCCGGCATCGGATAATTATACCTGCTTGGTACATCAAGTCTGTTCGAACTTCCAGCCCGGCAACACAAATTTTCATTCTTTCTAGCAATATCCCCTTAATTCACACTACACGGCAGGAAATGTATCACGGTGCATAGGATTCTGGCCCTCCAAATATCGTCTGTACCAATCAACAGATATTCGTAAAAGTGATAGAGAAGTCATGCTATTAGAGCACATGGTAAGTTAGTAATTTTCAATTTCATGATCCCACCTATACCCACATGGCGACATCGCTAAATGTCGAATTACGATAACTGACTGATTAACCAGGTATGTAACTAGAACAATCGTTCTTGACAAGCTAGTATTTCCTCAGCGAATTAAGAAATACCTCGCACTTTGTGAAGGCCGTTAGTTCAGTGTCGTGTTGAAAAAGTCCGACCATGGGATTCTACACTATCATCATCATCATCATCATCATCATTATAAAACTGTCTAAGGTTTAGGTTCTAGAACCTCTTCCTTTAAATGTCGAGGTGTTCTTGGTCTTTCCATTTCCGTTTAGGTCCCATCTTCTCGTATGTTGCTATTATGCTACTTAATGTCAGGCCTTTATATTTTTTACAAACATATACATAAGTATGTCAATTCCTTGGATAAATAAATTGCCAAAATGACAGCAGGCAGTGGAATAAGTTATGAATATACAAAAATGCAAAATATACTGACTTATTTTGAAGTAGAATACTGGAAAGACTGCATACACAGTAATGGGGTAAGCAGTGGCGCAAGCCGGAAGGTCGCGGGTTTGATTCCCGGTGGGATCATTGGAATTTTCATGGACTTAATCCTTCTGGTCTCACTGTGATCCTGGGATCGAATGAGCGTTAATAAGAACTGAGTACCAGGGATATCTCCTGGGGGACTATAAACTTACCATCTTGGTATGCCGATTGTCTATAAATTCTGGGAACCTCAACCGCCTGGAGCACTAAGGGCCTGTCCAGGCATGTAGTAGGATAGTTCTGTATAGAGTATTACTTCCAGGAAAAATACGTACACTTAGTTAAGGCAGATTTTTGTGTAAAGTAACACAACAAAAGTGTAGAGGGACAGTATCTATGTTTAGTTATCGGTTTGATCGCCAAAATTAGTGCATTGTTGCAGACAGTCGAGTGATATTTTTATGGACAAATATTTTCTTTCCAGTTTATCGAAATATATTGCCAGTAATTTAGTCTATATAGCGTCGGGTAAATTGATTATAATAAATAATTAATAAATAATGACCAAATACAAGTTACTAATCCGGAATTTGTCCCGCGGAGGTGAAGGAAACCACAAAAGCCCTCAGAAAATTTGGTATCAAGATTAAAATAAACACCCCCCTCCCAAAGATTAGCCATAAAAGCAGTTTGAGCCACCTTCATCGGTTACAAAGGTACCTAATTGTCTTTTCTATCGAATACATTATATTGCTTTCACCAGTTACAAATATGGAGACATTAAGAATCATTCTTGCATATCTCACACATTTTACGCACAGCGGAGCTGTGGGGTCCACTGATTCAGATCGTGCAAGAGAATGGATTAGTACATCGTGTAACTACAAACGCATAGCAGCCATTTTCTGGCCTCGCTATTTAATTGGTATCATTTGCATGGAAGTCATAATTTGGTTTCACGTTCCACACTATTCGAAATTACTTGTAGTTCCTTTGTATTTCAATAAATATAAACAATGTCGAAGAAATATTTCAAATAAATACTGAAGAATTTAGGCATTTCCTTCTATTTTATCATGTGAGGAATTTTTTTATATACGCTTATTGAAAAAATAATCTAAAATCTTACACATTTTTGACATACTTGCATAAATTAAAATGGAATTTGACTTTCTATATAAGCTATTAGTTTAGTATCAAAAAATCATACTTCATCAATACTCATCCAGTAAATTTGGAGAAGAATCGTTTATAGGTACAATTACTACAAATTCTGCGCTTGGTAAAAATACTGCATACGCATAAATTTAGTTTCTATGCTCTCGATATGTATGTAAATAAATAGTTAATTCACAACGAATCTGGTATTAGGTCTAATATTTACTCAAACCGCTACCAGAACTCTGAATTTTGCCAGTCTTTGAAGGCTAATTACGTAAAGGAACAGGAAGTGTCGGGCTCTTTCGGTATACATTGCGGCTTAGCTCTTGCTCATAAATCAAAATCCGAACCAAAATGCGAAGCAATGAAATGAACATTAATTTAAACATGGCCAGACACGTATGTTTACACCTAATTTGTATTCTGTATGAATCCTTAGAACCCTACGGCAGAATGAAGCTCTTCACAATTAAAGGCAATTTTTATATTCCAACATATTCATATCCCGCCTCTTTGCAGTCGGTACAGTGTGGAGCAAACGAATCAGAGGTCCTGTCCTAGAGTGGTAGTTCTTATTTGACACTTCCTTGTAACACACGAAGTTCGCAGCCTGTGGAACGTGGCGTCAGTCTGGCTGCCCGCTTGTGTTTATTTCCATACACTAAATCGTTTTAAAATTTTTGTGTTGGAAAGTAAAGCGGAAAATGTCAGGTGAATATTTCTTTAGTACGTCAGAAGGTACACACACTTTGGGGAAAATTTGAGTGTAGTTCAATTTTTTTTTTAAAGAGAGGGTTCAATATACACAAAGTGTTTAAAAATATATACCAGAAAATCTCATAAGTTAAACAACATTCAGACAGGTCAGAAGGAAAATGGATGACGGCTTGATTTTGCCTGCCATCATCGTTCCCTTCGTTGTTGTCACATTGGCTACTTCGTAGCCAGCAATATTTATATATAAGATTTGTGGTCCACAAGCATTAAGACATTATGTATGCCACACACACACATACATTGGCCCACAGCCGTCTGCGTGTCACTTCGCACACAGGTTGGCGGCGATATACACCGTCTTCAGATACGCTGTAAAGTAACTCTCTATTAATGAGACTTATTGCCCGAGATAAATTCATTGTATTAATGACGCCAGGAACTCAGATCTTGTACCATCGAATTTCAAGTGGGGACAGGAAAGGAAATTTACAAAGGGTGCAAACAGAAGCGGCCGTGGTCCAGTTTAATGTACTATCCTGTGTTTTGCTTGCTGGACCTGAAAAAATCACGAAAGCATTTGGTCAGAATATCCCTTATCTGATACCGGGGCCAATACCTGAAACTTGCTCCTCCTGAATATGAAAGAAGGAGTTCCAGTCACTGGGCAGCGAAGTTCGGACTTTACAGTCAAGTCACTTTCCAAATAACTGAGCCTTGTGTTACCAGAAAAGAAAATTCCCGGACAGTCCTCATTAAGAGGTCAGCAATATCAAACAAAATGCTGTGTGTGTGTGTGTGTGTGTGTGTGTGTGTGTGTGTGTATGTGTAGATTCGAACCCGGTTATAACGACATCGTTGTCTGCTACACCTCGTATGAAGCGTCAGATATTCTGTTGTACCAGTTAATTCCTCACTGTTAACCACAACATTATACTCCTCGGTTATAACAACACCCGTTTATAACGACACGGATTATTCCATTTCGTGACGTTATAACCGAGTTCGACCGCAGTTTCATAAGCTGTGAATGCTGTGAGAGTCCGGTAAGAGTACTGCAGTTTCCAACATCATTGCCACTTGAACACGCCATGAAGTAGAAGAGAGCGAGTGGAAGGAAGTATTTGCGTATTTATAAAAAGGAACATGTAGGCGAAAAGTAATACTTTCTGTATTTATTTATTAGAAAGGCGACTGTGCCGCTCCTAGATCCGGTCTGGACGAGGTAGCAAAGGTGAAAATTCCTGCCCTAGCCTGAAATCGAATACCGTCCGCAAGTTTACACTTAATACGATTCAATCGAGCTGTTATCCGTGGACGGAACTATTCCGACAACTTTATATGTTCCATATCGGTGCGCTGAGGAATATTAACACTTAATGTAACAAACCAACAAATGCACAACGATAAACATTAATATATTGTTCGTAGCCTTCCATGACACCCTGATAATGACCACAGAAGCCACCGAAACATATCGGTGAATAATAACATGTGAAAACAAATATTATCCGTCTGCATTTGTCGGTTTGTTACATAAGTGTTACTATCCCGAGTTAATATTATCAACTCAATAACTGTCTCCTCTGTTTGCAGCAGAAAAGGAAAGAGAAGAAAGAGAGCTTCAAATATTAAATTTTATAAGACCTTGCAAAATATATTGTCACACGTCTATTACACAAACACACTTTGCGCTCAGCATTAAAGAAGACATATTCAACCAGTGTTAGAAACGCCGCCCGTGCATGTGCAGTGCACCAAAGTTGTTAATCCGCGCCCCCGGGCCGGGATCCGCTAGCTTTAGTCTGAAGTACACTAATAATCCGGACAGACCAGAATAATTATACGTGTTGCTGGCTTACGTTTCATTATAGGCAGAGGAGGGGACTGGAAGATGTTAGCATTAGTCGTTGAGCACCTGCGGCCACCGGAGAGGGAATTTGCAAAACAATCCCACGACTTGACTCTGGCTCTCTACCCCGTCCCCACCATTAATACTACCCCGGATGTAATGCGCATGCCTAACAGACCCGCGCCAATTATTAAACCGACTCATAATATGTGGTGTAGTCTACCACAGGGCTTTCAAATTTTTAAATGTTTGCACTCTTGACAAATTGTAAAGAGTATGCTGAAGGGAAAGTAATTCGCTTCTTTCTCTGGTACAGAGTAAATATAATGTTCACAATCAATAAATTTGAGAGTTTCTCGGTCAGTCTGTTGTAATGTCTAGGTTACGGGTTAATCGACCTGGTTTCCGTTCGCGGCACGGTAAAGACAATAATTATTCTTATCACGTCCCGAAGACCACTGCCCCCCCCCCCCTCACCCATCATCCTCACCAAACGATTCTTCTGTTTCATTGGTAAAGTAGCAAAGGTATGAAGATATCCACTTAAAAGCCTGTAGTACCGAAGTTAAGAATGTGCGAATCTATGCATTCGCTCCATTGTTATGATTAAACATAGAAATATGCTTTACAGCGTAGTGCTTAATGAAGCATAGATCATTGTTCTTGATAACTGGTAATCATGCTTCATTTCTGGGAGACCCCGAGGTAATTTCTTAGCCCCGATCCCGGTTAAACTAAGCGGGGTTTTTGTGACTTTTTCTCTCTTCCTCCAGAATTAAAGTGCAGAGTAACTTATATTAGACCATGACGTCTTCCTGCACACATCTTCCAGTTTGTAGCCTACAGATATACTTTCATTACAAGTCATAGCTCTTGAGTTAAGACATCCTCGTTAAAAAAAATCACGAAATAAAATAATGCACATGCTAATATTTTTGTTTGTTTGATTGATTGATTGCTTAAGAAACACTCAGCTTTCTTTAGCAAATTACATGGTTACACACAATCAGTTGTGTTTTTACACAGTTTATACCACTTTCTGTATTTAGGTTTAACCGATTACAAAAAATCTAAAATTTATTTTGTTATTTTTTAAATAGAAGTTTTTAAGATTATTCTAAATTTCTGTATTGTATTGCTCAAGACCTAAAATACAAACCTCGCAGCGTAGTCGGTAAAATAACTGGGCTGCAGACTGAACGACCGAAAGTCGCTGTTCTATTCCGAAAGGGGTTAACATTTTTCTCATTTCCATCACTCCTAGACCGGTACTGAGGTCTATCCAGTATCGTATCCAGTGGATACAGAGGTCATTTTCCCCGGAATAAATGGCCGTTGTGACGCAAATCACTCACCTCCATCTAGTTCTGCAGTTTACTGCAACATCTAGACAGAAATCCTGACTTTTCGCTTTTATTTGTGTTTAGACTAGAACATTTTAAACTTCCAAGGTCACAAAATGTTACGATTTCTGGTCTTTCAGGTACGAACACTGCGAAGAGGCTTGAGGCTGAATTTACTCCGCAGACTGGCGCGAGGCCTGAACATACGGGACACTGTTGATCGGTGTGAGGGCTGGACATACAACATCGGTTTGGAGTCACACGTATTACAGATCGAGATGAACCTCGAATATACATTGTATATCGATTTGAGTCACGTATACTGCAGATCGATGTGAGTACCGATCATAAACTGCTTACCGACTTGACTCAGATATACCGCAGAACCATGTGAATACTATCATATACTGCGTACCGATTTGAGTCACATACACTTCAGGTCAACGTGAGTTCTGATCATATACAGCCTACTGATTTAAGTCACATACACAGCAGATCGATGTGAGTACTGATCATATACTACACATCGATTTGAGTCCCATATACAGCAGATCAACGTGAGTACTGATCATGTACTGCGAATAGGTTTGAGTCACATATACTACAGATCGATGTGAGAACTGATCATATACTGTTTATAGGTTTCAGTCACATATACTGCAGATCGATGTGAGAACTGATCATGTACTGCGTATAGTTTTGAGTCACATATACTGCAGATCGAGATGAGTACTGATCGTATACTGTTTATAGGTTTGAGTCACATATACTGCAGATCGATGTGAGAACTGATCATGTACTGCGTATAGTTCTGAGTCACATATACTGCAGATCGATGTGAGAACTGATCATATACTGCGTATCGGTTTCAGTCACATATACTGAAGATCGAGGTGAGAACTGATCACATACTGTGTATAGGTTTGAGACACACACTGCAGATCGATGTGAGCACTGATCGTGTACCTTTTATAAGTTTGAGACACGTATGCTGCGGAATGGTTTGAGGCTTGAACGTATTATAATTAAATATACTCATTCTTCGTAACAGTCTAAAGTACAAGCATGTTCAATCATTTTTAAGTGTGTCGTATTATACCTTGTTAGTGAAAAATAACATTCATGTAATTTAAACGCGCTAGGCTGACCGTCAGCGGTGTTTTAAAAGATTTTCTACAGAAAGGAGACTTTCATCTAACTGAAACTAATTCATGGCTTTCGGTTGATGAGAAATAAAAATTCATCAAGTAAGGAAAAAGTTATTAATCAATGGTTATTGTCCAATTTGCTGTCTGAAGTGCGACCTCTGAATCCTTTCTATATGGCCATTTCTGGCATGTAGTCTACTGCGAAGGGGCGCTCGGCATTAGTATAATACGACACACTTTAAAATGGTTGAACATGCTTGTACTTTGTAGACTGTTGCGAAAAAGGAGTATATTTAACTATATGGAACTGAATAAGCGTATTGGCATTTCAGCTGTCACATGATATTAAAAAGCTGTAGGTAGTCATTGCGACACCATTCGCCTGCAAAAATCTAATCTTTTGTACCGTAAGAATGAAACAGAAATTATGTTGTAGTGATGCAGTCCTATATTGTAAATGTACGAGGCATTTCTTACCTACCCTTGTACTTTCAATCCCAGGACATCTGCTGTAGCTGCATGTAAGCAATCCCTCTTCAGGCCTAATACAGGTCCATAGGGTTCCAGGAGGTTGAGGCTCCCAGATTTCTAGACAGTCGGCACACGAAGGTGGTAAGGTTGTCTGTCCTACACATCGGCCGCATTTAGCACCCAGGGAATATTTCTGGTACTCAATTCGGTTAGTTGCTGTAAGACCTGAGGACCATAGTGCGACCGGAAGGATTATGTCACTGAAAAATTCCAGTTACGTCATCGGGGTAACTGTGTGAGAGCTACGTGTAGATTGACAGAATTTAGCTGCCTCCATCCTCAGGGAAATCCACCAGGTCTAGACTTACTGGACTACCAGAAGGTGCAGATAGCTCATTCTACACTTTAGTAATCTTTTGCCATTCTTTACTGCATCGTATTACACAAGACAAAAATCGTCATCCCCATAGTGAGAAACTCAAATCTCGCACGTCATGCATGTTCTGAGGGACAGGAAAGAAGCTTCTGTGCTGTGTCACTTTGTACATCCTGAGGAGGAGGAAATATGTTTTTAAGAATATGTGATGAGAAATTCAGAGTAGAAAGGAAAATATGTCAGTCGCATCCGAGCTTCTGGTTTATGTTGATGACGAAAAAAATTGTGTCATTAAATTCACGCATAATTCTGTTGAAGAGATTAGGGATACTTTCACTTCGAATGAACGTACACTCATACACATCACTAATGGAATTTGTTCCATATAACACCGCTCCCCCTCAAAAAATCACATAATTTTGGCCAGTACATAGTGTTAATCAGACTGCACACGTTTTCCAAAACTCTAGGAGCCACTTCACAATTTTAGGCGACAGATGGGTGAGATGAAGCAAGTTCCATACCAAGGACCCACATATACACTAGGAGCAAACGTGCAAAATTTAGTCGCCGTGGCGACCTGGATTACGGGATTAATGCCCCCTTGTATTGATAAAATGAATACGTGCCATCTTCACAAGGCAGTTGCCAACATTTCGTGTTTTCAGAAATTACGTACTATGTTGGCATCAAATTTTTCTGCAATTAATCCTGTACACTCAGGGGTATTATGAATGCAAAAGATCAATTTAGGGTAGTATTAAGAAGGTGTTTAATACAGAGTGTTTTACTCTGTTGATATCTTTCTAATATTTAAAAGTGACTCGCAGTTTTATTATTTGCTTTGGTTAATGTATCAGATGTAGCAACTGAATATTTGTGTGGAATCCTGATGATACATTTGTATTGTTATAAGTATGTATGTTGTGCGCTCTTCATGGCTTATTGTGTATGGTATGGTCACGATGATTAAACATCAGTTTTATGGGCTGTTTAATAATGCGTACGTACGTTTGTATGTATGTATGTATGTGTGTATGTACGTACTTATGTATGTATGTATTATGTACGTATGTACGTACGTACTTATGTATGTATGTGTTATGTATTATGTATGTATGTATATAGGTACTTATGTATGTATGTATTATGTATGTATGTACGTACTTATATATGTATGTATGTATGCATGCATAATGTATGTATGTACGTATGCATTATGTATGTATGTATGAATGAATGAATGTATGCATATACGAACTTATGTATGTATGTACTATGTATGTATGTATGTATACATGTATATATGTATGTAAGTGTGTGTATGTATGTGTATGTATGTTTTTGTGTGTATGTGTATATGTATTTTCGTATGTATGTATGTGCATATGTACGTACGTACTTACGTATGTATGTATGTATGAATATATGTATATATGAACGTACGTACGTACATACGTACGTACGTATATATGTATGTACGTGTGTGTATGTATATATGTATGTATGTGTGTGTATGTACATATGTATGTATGTATGTGTGTGTATGTACATATGTATGTATGCATGTATGTTTTAGGGATCCTTAAAATGCGGGGAATTTTGAGTGCAGCTTAGCGGCTATTAGCTTGAAGGCCTCTGGTAGTGGAATTAGTTTATTTGTTGCTTTTTCTATATTAACTTTATTTCTGAATTTTCGGACGGCAGCCGCCTGCTTTACCGATCTTGGTGGGCGGTCCACGCCAGTCGCCATGATTGATCTGTCATACCGTTTCCTTCTTGCTGACAATAGCTTCTCCTGTGTATTGTCAGTCGTTGCAAGCAAGAACACGACAAGTCCACACCTTGTGTCGCGTGGCGTGGCGAACCAGCAACACGGTTCCTATAAGTGACTCAAAAAATTAATGCGTAAATCTATAGGAGGCGTGCAGGTAAAACTGATCTTTGGTCCAGATCCTCCATTTATATTCTTAATGTTAATAGAAACAGAATTTTAAGCATATACGTGACTATTGTGGACAGGAAGTGAAAACTTCGGTAAATATATTTATGGCGGAATCTTTTTATCCACCCAAGTCATTCATGCATACACACATACATAATATACTTTACATGCATTACACGCGTTACATAGCCCTTATTATGTAAGTACGTTCATATGTACATACGTGTATATGTACGTACGTACAAACCGTACATTCATACATACTTACATTTGTACATTGAAGAAAACCGGTTGTGATTTTCTTTTCCAGTCATAAGAAATAAAATTTGTAATAGTTATATAAATTATATACAGGAAGAACTGACTAACTCTGTTCTTTTAGACGCCCGTGTAGAGAAACTAGCAGCAATTCTGTCTCTAAGTTAATAATTAATATTAGACCTGTATAATTTAGTGACACAGTTCTATGATTAATTCCGGTAGTTAGGACACTAACTGCTTTGTTAAATACTCTAGAAATATTAGTGGATAGAACATGAAATATAGAACAACCACCATGTTTGTAATTGCTGACATGCGATATGTTTAATTCATGATTTATAGACATATGTAAGTTTTGTTCTCGTAAGAAAGTGTACATGCTTCTGTCCAGGGTTTTATTAATTATCGTCATCAAGCCGTAAATCAAATATGAGTACTGTTGTTTTGGTGGTTTTTTTTACGTTCTGCAGATTTGTCTTTAAGATCACCAATTTTAGGAAGATCTATTGCCCCCCCCCCCTCCCAAAAAAAAATCAGTACGGAACTATATTTTCTTCAACCCCACAAGTGTGTTCGTTTGTCATATTGGTATAATTAAAAATCGCAAATCAAATACTACACATTAGGATGGTCAGTAATGTCGTGTTGTTCTTATCACTTTTCCTAAATAACGATCGGTGTTCAAAACGTATTCGAGTGCCTGAACACGGAGACATATAACTTAGTTCTGTCTTCCACATAAAATGAACACTATTTGCATGCCTATATTCCATGACTAGGAGACGGTTTATGATTCATTGTTTATGTTACTCATTCAAAAAGGATGTAGTTACTTCCAGATGGCGTTAATCATCATATAATCTCGATAGCCTTTTCAGGGTGTGCATTCATAATCGCTTCGTTATATCGTGCTGTCCGTCCGTCGTCTTATGTGTCAGTGCGGTCCCAACTGGAAGGATTTCTGTGGTGAAAATTTATACTGGGAACTTTCATGAAAATCTGTCAAGAATATCTCAGAACTTGGATAAAACTGGGCAAAAATATCGAGCAATTTACTTGAAGACCTCAGTAAATTTTATTGTTGCCGGGAACATTAAATCGCCCTAAGAGCGCTCTCTTCGAGTGAAATGGTATCAAGCTGTTAGAGTAGGCTAGGGGGTAGAAATATTGCGCGAACGTGCCAGAATGTTAGGTTCTATGTGTTTTACCTGTCTTGTTTACGTAGAAGGAGTTTTTGAATCAGACGGCTAGTTGCCGGCCTCCTGTCTTGACGGCGTGGTTTCGAACCCAGGCATGTCCTTGTAGAATATGTGGTGAATAGACTGGCACTGAGATGGTTGTTCCTCTGAGTTTTTTTTTTTTTTAATTTTCCCGTATGAGCGCCACACACGCCTCATTTATCACCGAAGCTCTATAATGTCAGTAACTGGAGTTGACTTGTAAATGTTCTGCTGAGAGCGTTTTACCTAAGCTGTGTAAAGTGTCACACTGCATAATGGGAAACTGTATCACGTTACTATTCACCAAATAGAATTATAATTGTCATGTCAGGAAAACTAAAATGAGCGGGATATGTAACACGCATGGGTAAGTAGTAAATATAGGAGAAGTTTTAGTGGGACAACTTGAAGGAAAAATATCAGCCAGAAGGCCTACGTGTTGCTGGGTATATATGTTACTAAAACGGATCTTAAATAAGGAGTACGGAGTTTACAGACTATTTATTTAGCTCAGGAGAGGAAACTGGCCATCTGTTTTGAGGACAGTAATGAACCTTGGTCTTCCAGAACACAATATGAGACTTAGTCTCAGCAACCATTAACTAATGGCTGTATGCAGTTATTTACGAGTAGATACGTGAATTGATATCTACAATTTATTTTTGGGTTATTTTCGATATGATAAATATTCATGGAAATAGAAGAAAGCATACTGTTTCACTGTGTGCAGTATAGATCGACTGGTTTACAACTGTGAGCAGAAAATGCGTGTATTCCATGTTAGTACACATTTTAAATGATGTTTGCAGTTAGTTTGCACTGCCCGTGCTGACATGGCACTGCTGGCTGAGAGTCACAGAGCGGTCCTTAATCCTATCTTTTCCCAAACGGCTCAATGCAGCAAGAAAAGTCACACGGTAAATGTCTCCGCGTCGAGCCGTGATAATGATGACATTCAAAGAAGTAAACTGCCGATTTTTTAAATGTAAAGAAAATCTTTTCAGTTAAAGGAATAAGTCATGCTGGGAGGGAAAAATTGCATTGTGTGGGAATTTGTGTTATAAACCATACAAAGGTACTGTCACTTCCTGCTTTATCTCGCCTGTTTTTCAAAGTTCACTGTAGACTGTTCTTCTTTTCATACATAAGAGAAATGGAAATGCTCTGAATTCACAATACCTTTCACAGTACGTTTCAGATCTTTAATGACAATAGGTTTTATGATTCCTGAACCGTTCGAGATGTTCTATCAAATGCTTGAGTTATTTAATGATAAACCTGCGAAGTCCTCTTTCAATATTACTCTACATATTCATTATTTTTTAAATTTATTTTTCTCTTCTTCCTCTATCTTTCTGTCTGTCTCTCTGTTGATTCTTCTTGCTGTGTCTTTCTGTCTCAATGTCTATTACTTACGTTGGATGACAGTTTTATTGCCAGTTTGCAGTTTTATATGGCTCGGGGATCTCAAAATTTGACAGGCCATGAGTTGGGTATTTGTGAGTTTTACTCTTTGAAGATAGACCTGTATAGAATGGACACCTGGCGGTCACTACAAAAGGCTTTTTAGGAGATTCCGATCGAAATAAAAGCAATCCAGAGAGGCGCTTTTTGGTCCGCAACTCACACATGACCACCTGTGCAGCCAACCAAGCGCCAAATTTAAAGGTCGAAGAAGGCGAAGGCCTGTGCTTGACGCTTTTCATCGTCCTTTGGTTCCTTTAGCCATTTCTTGTGGACCACCCTGTTTATAAGTCCATGTATATATGTATGTATGAATGTACTGGAGTAGGTTGGTGTTATATATATATATATATATATAAGAACAAGAAAGTCATGGATTACACGGGAAATGATCAGAAAATGGATGTAAGAAGGAACTGGAAGTGTGTCAACACTGAAGAAGGCAGGAAGAACTACAGGAGACTGAGGAATGAATTGAAAAGAGCCACAGATAACGCCAAAAAGGAATATCTTGAGAACATATGTAACGAGATTATGGAATTTCAAACTACAGGGCGTTATGATTTGATGTATATGAAAAGAAAACAACTAGGCTGGAGGGAAACCCACAGGATTCAAAATATTGGCATCGAAGACTCCCAAGGAAATAGAATATCAGAGCAAAGTCAAGTGCTGAAAATTTGAGAGAATTATATTACAGAACTATACGATCGACCTAATAGACCGGAAACCCTAGAAGTCGAACCCGAAGAGGAAGGAGATACAGACGAGAAAGGCCCATATATTTTGCAAAGTGAAGTGGAAAAAGCATCAAGGAAATGAGGAATGAAAGCTACAGGAGACGATGACGTACCTGGAGATGTGCTCAAAATATTGGGAGAAGGTAGTTTGAAAATAATGGCGAAATTGATCAACACCATTTATGAAACTGGAGAGTGGCCCAAGGACCTCACGGAAGTTACAATGTTTGCCTTAAAGAAGAAGCCACAAGCTACAAAATGCAGCGACCATCGCACAATCAGCCTTATCGCACATACAGTAAAGATAGCAGCAAAGATACTTGGAAGAAGAATTGAAAAGAAAATTGAGGATGTACTCGGAGAAGACCAGTTTGGATTTATAAGAGGAGAAGGAACTAGGGATGCAACTGGGATACTGAGAATAATATCGGAATGAACCTTGAAGATAGATGAGGAACTATGTGTTTGTTTCATAGATTGGCAGAAGGCATTTGACCGAGTAAACTGGACCAAATTAATGCAGATTCTAAAGGGAACTGGTATTGACTGGCGCGAAAGCAGATTGATTAGCAACTTGTACATGGCTCAGAGTGTTAAAGTACGACTGAAACGAGAGGAGACAAGAAGTGTGAAGACTGGAAGAGGAGTTAGACAAGGCTGCTGTTTGTCACCAATTCTGTTCAACTTGTACAGTGAATGCCTTGCCAAGGAAGCTCTGGAAGGTTTTGGAGACTTAAAAATAGGAGGGCAAATCATTCACACTGTGAAATATGCAGATGACCTTGTGTTACTGGCTAAGAAAGAAAAGATGCTACAGGACATGACTGATAAACTAATTGAAATTTGCTGATGCTATGGAATGGAAATGAATGTGGAAAACAAAAAAGTAATGAGAATTTCAAGACAACCATTCCCAGTAAAAATTATGATAGACCAAAGAAACTAGAGAATGTGGAATCTTTTAAATATTTGGGTAGAATTTTAACAAATGATGGAAGATGTACTTGTGAAATTGAATGTAGGATTGCTATGGCTAAAGCTGCATTCAACAAGAATAGGGCTCTTTTTACTAGCAGATTGGATTTGGAATTGAGGAAGAGGCTAGTGAAGTGCTACATTTGGAGCATAGCTTTCTATGGTGCTGAAAATTGGACGCGTTGGGCAGTAGATCAGAAACACCTGGAAAGTTTTGAAATGTGGTGCTGGAGAAGGATGTAAAAGATCATTTCGACTGATCATGTGAGAAAAGAAGAAGTATTACTTAGAGTCCAACAGCAGAGGATTATCCTGCATGATATAAGTAAACGGAAGGCTAAGTGGATTAGTCACATTTTGCGTAGAAACTGCCTTCTACAACGGGTTATTGAAGGAAAGATAAAGGGGGAGATAGAAGTGACAGGAAGACGAGAAAGAAGACTGAGGAAGTTACTGGATGGCCTTAAGGAAAGGAGAGGATACTTTCATTTGAAGGAGGAAACTCTAGATCGCGGTATGTGGGGAGCTCGCTTTGGAAGAGGCTTTGGACCTCTCGTAAGACAGACTAGTAAATGTATAAATATGTTACGGCGATCCCTTTTACGACTCTTGTCGAGTTGGACCGAGCACTCCCGACTTGTGGTGCGTCACTGTCGCAACTCAAGCGTCCTTTCTCTACTTCTAGCTCTTTTCCGGTGTGCATGTGTTTCTTCTTTTTCTATTTTAGTGCATTTCTTTGAAAACTGATTGTGATTTTTCCACCCATGACGTCCAGCAAAAAGACAGATTGCCCCCTTTTGCAAAAAGGAGTGAAAAGTACGAGGAAGCCTGTAACTTTAGAGACTAAAATGTTAGTGATAAGAAAAATGGAAGCTGGCGAGAAACGTGCTAATGTTTGTAGGTCTCTCGGTTTGGCACCGGCTACTGTATTAACAAGTACGGCGAACGCTGGAAAAAATAAAACAATCTGCACAGAAAACTACAAAATTGCGCTCATCTAATGTAAGTTACACTAGAAATGATAAGATAAAAAAATGGAACAATTACTAACACTATGGATTGATGATTTAAATCAAAAAAGAATTCCTCTCACTCAGCGTGCTATTTCTGCAAAAGCTAGGAGTCTTTTTGACGAAATTCAGTACAAAGAAGTTGGAAACAAGACATTCAATGCTAGCAAAGATGGATTGCAAGGTTCAAGCAACGATCGAAAAATTCATTACACAAAAATTAGTGAAGAAGTTTTTGGTGCCGACAATGAAGCAACTCGCGCATTCACCGCCGAATTCAAGAAAATTATTGAGGAAAATGACTTTCCACCAGATCTTGTTTTTAACGTGGATGAGACAAGGTTGTATTGGAAAAAGTTACCGTCAAGAACTTATATCTCGAGGGAAGAAAAATCTGTGCCTGGTTTCAAGGCACCCAAGGACCGACTTAATGTGCTCCTTGGAGAGAACACATCAGGAACACTAAAATTAAAACCCTTACTGGTGTATCACCCGGAAACTCCCAGAGTAATGAAAGGCATTCTAAAATCTATTTTGCCAGTCATTTGGACTTCAAACAGAAAGGCTTGGTTCACGCAACAAATTATCTCAAAATGGTATTCTAAGCACTTTTCCATAGTGTGTTACAATTTTACAATCAAAACAATCTGCCTCGAAAGACTCTTCTGTTACTTGACAACGCTCCAGGTCATCCGTCAGACTTGGATGATGTTAAGTCAGAGCTAGAGGTTAAGATAGTTTTTTTGCCCTCTAACACCACCTCCCTGCTCCAACCAATGGACCAAGGAGTAATAGCCGCTTTTAAGGCGTATTACCTTCGTCAGTCACTTCAAGAAATGATACGACAAATGGATACTTTTGGGGCCTCTCTGAAAGAGTACCGGAAAGATTATAACATTTTAAAAGCCATTTATAACATAAAAATGATTTGGGAAGAAGTAACTGTGTCGTATATGAAGGGTGAGTGGCATAAAATTTGACTCAACAACGAGAATTATTGTACAAATTGTGACAATCTGGATATGTTAATCAAAGAGATAAGCAAAATAAAAGAAGAAGTTGGTCTCGACAATGTTGATCCCTTGGGCATCACTGAAGTTTTAGAAAGTCACTCCCAGCCACTGTCAAGTGAAGTACTTTATGAATTGGCCCAACAACTGACTGAACAGCAGAAGGAAGATGTGCATGAGGAGGATCGTGGAACCAAAGAATTGTAGATGAAGAACCTTACTGATATTCTCTCCGCTATAGATATGGCAGCTGAAAAGTTATGTGATATCGACCCTGACTTGGAACGCAGCTCTACAGTAAAAAGGGCATAAGAGCCATGTTAGACTCTTATTATGAAATCCTGCAAGAAATGAAGAAAAATCAAAACACTTGACCTTACTTTCTTTCTTGATGACTTATGGACCACGGTCTGGGCCTTCTTAAGCAAAATAAAAAGTGATTTGATTGATATTCTTTTACGAGTAATTATCTGTGTAATTTTATATATACCTAATTCATTAAATTAAAATTGTATGTCATACTGTAAAGAAATATTGTAAATTATAAAATTACTTGACTAATTGTTTGGCCCATGAACCTATCTCCATTTAAACCATTTAAATAGTACTCGTTTTACGACGACTCGATTTACAACCAAATATTCGAGAACCTAACCCCGTCGTAAAACGCGACCCTAAGGTATATATACAGAAATGCGTCGCTTAACGACGGGGATACTTCCTGAGAAATGCGTCGTTAGCCGATTTCGTAGTTGTGCGAAAGTGTACTTACACAAACCTAGACAGTATAGCCTACTACACACCTAGGCTATATGGTATAGCCTATTGCTCCTAAGCTACAAACCTGTACAGCATGTTACTGTACCGCGGTAGCACAGTGGTTAAGGTGCTGTGCTACAAATCGGAAGGTCGCTGGTTCGATCCCACCTGGTGTCGGTGGATTTTTCATTGACATAAAATCCTTCCGATCGCACTATGGCCCTGGGGTCGACCCAGCCTCTAACAGAAATGAGTACCAGGAGCATTTCCTGGGGGTAAAGGTGGCCGGTGC
>Ga0123352_10001149_pt1 | contig 34488 bp, 28 predicted proteins | sample TergutLab28metaG_FD_89700 | JGI IMG/M metagenome (GOLD analysis project Ga0123352, IMG submission 89700) | Labiotermes labralis P1 segment gut microbial communities from Petit-Saut dam, French Guiana - Lab288 P1 | ecosystem: Host-associated > Arthropoda: Insects > Digestive system > Gut ...
GAAACAAAAAAAAAAAAAGGATTATAATAATCAGATTTCCTGTAACAGACACAGAAACAATAAGCATAATAAGATCTCTTAAGCTAAAAAACTCAACAGGATACGATAAAGTTTCCAACAGGATTATAAGGCATTGTGCATTTGAAATAAGTAAACCATTCAGTTACATATGTAATTCTTCATTACAGTATGGTATTTATAATGAGAAACTTAAGTATCCAGTAGTAAGCTCATACATAAAAAAGACTGTTAAAACAAAATAGATAAACTACAGTCCTGTTCCACTATCGAAAACTTTTTAAAAAATTTTAGAGCCTGTGATGTGTAACAGATAATATCAACAGTTGCAAGCCAACAATTTATTACTACCAGAGTAGTTTAAATGTAGAAAAAGCATTACTACTGGAAATGCAGTTTTCAAACAAACTCATTGTTACCAAAATGTTTTGATCACTGAACACTTTTTAACTCAGAAAATATTTACAGAACATATATGTTTTGCAGTCCTTCAGTTGTCAAACAAAAATCAGCACAAGAAGATCTGTTGGTAATCAAATGAGAGGTTTGTATAAAAATTCTTATATTAACAGTATCTTAATATATGATACACACTCATATCAGCGCTGAAAAGGTTTTTTTTAATGTTGAATCCTTTTATTCAATTAAGGTGTACTTGAATTATAAAGACACAATAAACAAACAATGATTGCTCTGTACGAAAAGAATTATAAGCATTTCATGAGTTGTACATTTTGTTTATTTGTTTGATAAATGACTAAAGACTGTTTTTATAGTATTGTGATTGTTTCATATCACTGGTATGTATGTACATACATATGTATGTATGTATGTGCGTATGTATATATGTATGTATGTACGTGCGTGCGTACGTATGTATGTATGTATGTACGTATGTGTGTGTGTTTGTGTGTGTGTATGTATGTACCTATATATGTATATATGTATGTAAGTATGTATGCATGCATTTATGTATGTGTGTATGTATGCATATGTATGTGTGTGTATGTATGTATGTGTGTATGTATGTATGCATGTATGTACGTATGTATGTATGTATGTACGTATGTATGTAGTAGATATGTATGTATGGATGTGTGTGTGTGTGTGTGTGTGTGTATGTATGTATGTATGTATGCGCGTACATACGCCCGTATGTAAGTATGTACATAGTACATATGTATGTATGGATGTATGTGTGTCCATACATAAGCACATATGTACATGTGTGTGTGTGTACTGATGTTGAAGAGAATACACTTGCATGTCTAGATTTGATGCAATCAGAAACAACAGACTTTTCCGAACTTCATAAACGTAAAACACAATTTGCTCAACTAGATACAAACACTGCAAACCAAATATGAAAGTACACTAAATGGAATAATACTAAATGAAGTTTCAGGTTGATCTTACATCATTCATAATAACCTGCCAACATGATATGAATTAAAAAACAGGTGTTTTACAATTAAAATCTTACCTTTCTAACAGAGCAACTGACCCCACTTGTTGACTGCCCATTTCTTTATCAGATGGTTGCATAATCTCTATTTTGATACCATACTCTGAGCACCCTGACACATTACACTTCTGCAGCAAAGCACTTGCATCTTCACACATCTACAACACATCAAATTATGTTTATTTTGATATACATTACAGTCCTCATATGTCTTATTCTTTCCAACACCACTGAACATCTTTCATTGTTTACCACATCACTTGTCTACATATAACTATTAAATGACTACATCATTCAATGCCATGGATATTTAAACACTAACCTGCCCCCCATGACAACATCATCTTCTACCAAGAATAGATTCATAAACACATAATCCTAAACATAACAGTATGTTCCTGCTTCTCACAAGATGGATGGATGGATAAATTCAAAATAATCATCTCTTACTGAACTCCTACTGAATAGCTGCACTTTCAAAAGAGTTGAGGAACCAGGATAGCAAAATGGTTATAGTGACTGGGTAACAGGCTAGATGATCTGGGGTTTGAATTCTAACAGGAGCAAGAGATTTTTCCTTTAGCAAAAGTGTCCAGATCAGCCCTGGGGCACATCCAGCCTGATTTCCAATGGGTACTGGCGCCTTTTCAATAACAGTAAAGCAGCTGGGGCATGAGGCTGACCACTCGCCTCCACGTACTGCCACTATTCGGTGCAGCTGTAGCTTCACTGCCCCTCTATGCCTTCAGGGCATGTATCTGATCCAAATGTAGTTGGGTTATTGATTATCCTCAGGCTTTCATAGTTTTCCTAGGGCCCCCAAGCAAACTCTGAGACTGTGTCTTAAATTATGCCATATCTGCCTTCTTCAAAACCCTTGCCTACTCAACTTTCATGTCAATTTCCGTATTTCATTCAATCTGTGTAACTTTTGCACACTCCTAGACAGCTATTAAATGACTAAAAATAAACAGGTCTCATATGAATTAATCTTACTTTCACTTCTTATTATAACATACTGACCTTTATTCCTATGTTGCAAGATGTGATGTTGCAGTCTTTCAATGACGCTTGTGCAGCATGATCAAGTACAAGACCAATTCCAAAATTAACAAATTCACAACTTTGTGCTTCTAAGTAGCCACCTTTAAGCACAAGAATCCCAGTGCTACAAGCATTGCCACCAACTATCCGACAGTTCTGCAACCGCACTGTCCCATTTCTGATAGACATGGCCATTTGCATTGAGTGAGCATCAACTGTTAGGTTTTCCAATGTAACATCTGCTGACCAATCAAGCAGTACATTCCCTGCATCACGTGCCACTACAGTTGTGGCAGATGGTTCAAGAAATCCTAAGACAAAAGATCAGTAATATATATGTTTACATTCATTATAAAATGAAGAAATTAAAAATACCTTCGATTAGACTCCTTCTTCAGATGTTAACATGAGTTTAGCATGTCATAAAATTTCCTGCCAATTATGGAATCCAGGTGATCAATAAGAGACCCACGAGTCAAACAGACATTAATTCAGTGCTGCGTTCCTTCCTAGACCTATGTAACAGTGTCCATGGTAACTTATGCCATGGCTTTGGCGATCCTGTGTTCCATTTCCCTGGCAATGGTACCCTTCACATATCTCCACAAAAAGACATATCGCATCAGGTCTGGTAATCCCAGGGGGTGGGAGAACCAAACATATACCTCCTTTGCTGTGGTAGTATGTTACTCAGACATTCTAAATCACCCCAAAACTCAGGAGACAACACTACTTTCCTGGAAGATGAAATCAACTCAGTCATCATAAAGCTAAAGCAAAACCACTTAATGAATATGTGCTGGTGCATGTTTCATTGATAAAAGTTTCTATACAAAAGAAAAGGCCATAGATTTTGTAATACAAAATGGCACAAAACACTCACTTTTGAGAAGTCCTGTTCATATTTAAAGACTTGATAGGGATTATTGGAAGTTCTGACATGAAAATTGTGGCAGAGGCAAATTCACCATTAAAGTAAAAAGTGGCCACTTCACTGCAAAACAAACTGTGCTGCTATACCAGACCATTCCAATTTCACTTGCAAATCACAGGAGAAATAATACAGCATGCACCTGTCATTTGATTTTAATAAATGTTATCAGTGACACTTCACAACCTTCATATGTAAATGCTTTTGAACAACACATCAAGACTGCTGTTTGAGTAAAATCCACATCAGGACCGCCTCTGTAAGCTGACTGTTGTGGGCATCACTGGAAACGCATCCCTTACATGTTGCATTCCTTGATTGCGACATGTGGGTGACATGCAGTTTTAATCTTGCAGATTAAACTTTCTTTTCAAACAACTTACAGCATAAGTAAATTGGATTACTTGTGGTGGGTCCTGTCTGCCATGTTTGTAGTTTAGTGAATTTATCTTTGCAAAATGGATAACACAAAATGCCTTTTCATGTGCAAAAGCCTTTTTCACAATATGTGGACCCCCTAGTGGACAGAAATGGAATTAATTTTTGGCAGAGATTTAAAAAAATTTGAATGACACATATATGTTTACTGATGCATCAATATCTGATGGTGTATGCCTTCTTCTGAATTGCCTTGTATGATGGCAATCCAAAAATTATCAAACTGATTAGATAGAACACAACACATATCATTTGAAACAGACCACTCTTGCATTAATACAACAATGCCAATGATGTTTACATTTAATTATGTTTAAATTTTTATTACCCATGATACTGCCTCCTTCTTCAAGTCCACCACTACTGCAAACACCATGAGTGCCTGGACATAATATCACCATATCTCCACCAATAGCTTGATCCAAAGCATCCTGCAGGAATGGGCATGTCCTAAAAGGATTGGAGGTACCTTGTTACACAGCTAAGGTGACATGGGAAGTGCCAAGAGATTATAAACAGAACAGCTTACTTAGGCAGATTTACTATGGATGTGGGTACAGCACTGTGCCCTGCTAAGTGCAGTGAGACTACATTTTATCTCATAAGAATTTTTAGGTATCACCATACATTTCAACATAGTATTCAACAAAGAGCCCCCACATTCTAACTAACATTTGGTGAGCGTCATAATTTAACCACTTTATGCCCAAGCAAACACACTTCAATAATCACTGGAATGGAAGTGTGATGTGCTCCAAAGTCACTTGGGACACTGTGGCAAAGAAAATACCCTTGCCTCTATAGTCCTTGTCATCAACTTTGTTAATAGGTACTGCAGTGACCAAGCTATCCCAGCTAAAATGCAGGATGTAATAACTAACTCCAGGGAACAAGGTTTGCTGAAAACCTAATAACTGCTCAGCTTGTTAAGAGATTCCCTGAATTTTATGGACCCCAAAGATGCATTACTGCAATCATAACGACCCTCTACTGATCCCATTCAGAGTTAGATGATTCCAGTTCACAACTTTCCATCCTCTTTCTTTAAGACCCATTTCAATAGCACCATCCCAACTACAACTAGTCACCTTTTTCCTTCAAGTTTCCCTGTTATAACCCTGACACCATTCCCTTTTCTGCCATGCATGCCACATGCTCCTACCCTTCATCCTCCTTCATTTTATCAACTTAACTTTGGCCATGAGTGCAAATCAAGAAGTTCCTCATTATTCAGACCAGAAACTAATCTGGCCTTTCAGTTGTGCTGTGTTCAACATTTTGGAATGGAGTGTGTCTCTGTCACACTGCCGCTACACCCACCTACCTTACCACCCCTTCCTTCCACCACCCTTCACCCTTTCCTCTGACTCACCTGCCCTGACACTTTGGATTTTGTGTTGGGCTCTCCGAGGGGAACATATAAATTTTAGTCTGGTGTTGTGTGTCCAAATTCTGTTTTGGACCACCAAACAGAGACATGACAGAACTCCTGCTTCAGTGTCATGGGGTTTAGTTAATTGCTTTGTGTGTTTGTGTGTGTGTGTTCCACCCCCCCCCCTCCCCCCACCGGCATGAAGTTGAGCAGATATGTTTGGGGTCGTGAGAGGAGAAAAAAACATTGGCCCAAAATCATGATTATTCTTGATATCATTATTTTTAATCCCAATTGTATTACTTATTATTATTAATTACCGTATTTACTCAAATGCAGGACAACTCTAATCAAGGTAACCCCCCCTCCTCCCCCAAAAAACACATCTGCCAAGGGAAAATGTATTTATCCATCTAAGATGACCCCCACATATAAAAGTCTGCTAAAATATATTTTACTGTGAATTGCATGCACTTAATACACAAAGCATGTCAGATTCTATCTACCTTTACCCATCAGTGTCAGTGTCTCCATCTTCACAGTCAATACCTTCATCTTCCTCACACTCACTCCTAACATTCCTAACCTCTTCATTGTCACTCCACAACATATCATCAGTCCCATCCACTACACTGGATATACAGCAATTCTTGAAACCCTTCACAATCATTTCTAATGATGCGTTGCCATGCCATTATGATTCACACTGACCAAATAATACATTCAAATGTTTTGGTTTATAAACTTACTACAAACCATGAATATTCATAGTTTTCTCAACAGATAGTGTTTTATTGATTGACCGATTGATTTGCATTTGGGTTCAGGGCCTCTCAGCCCCAATGCACCTAGGCCTTGATTAGGACGGGGCCTTTGTGCCCCATATCGAATCATGGGAGCCCCATAAACTTACTATAGTTCCACATGGCCCCCAAGCCTAAACTACAGATAGTGTTAGTGGTGTTAAGAATTTCAACACGTGTGCTCTAGAATTTTATGTCCTGCGGTCTGATAGCACTCAGCCCATGGCTCTTTGTATGGTTTTTAATTTGTAGATTGGCCTTGAGCCTTGCAGTTAATTTGTAATTCTTCAGTAGCCATTTTTGTGTTACTACCCTTGGACTAGACCTGTTGTCAGGTGCCTGTCTACACAAGTTATTGTTTATGTGGTGCTCAGTGATTGAGAATATCTCAACCTAAGAGGTTCACTAAGCTAGATGCATTGTTTCCTGAAAATGGAAATAACTAGCTCCTGAAACATTATTCTTCTTTAAAAATTAGACAATAGACAAAGTCCGAAAAAAGAAGACTGTCAGTTAACTTCAGTCATGCTCTGTTCCCTCTTTTGGATTTCTTGACACTTGAAGATGGGACCGATAGGTTGTCCCGTTATAGTTAGTATATGTTAGTAAAGAATTACCACTCAACACTGCATAATATCTCAGAAGACCAGAAATCTCACATGTTGATGCAGGCCTTGGATTGGCTCCACATAGTTCAGTTTTGTGCGGTTCAGTTTGGCATTTCATATGTGAATTTAAGACAACCTCACATACTTAAGTGCCAAATTTAAGTAAAAAACCTCATCTTGCATTCGAGTAAATACAGAATGTTATATTTATATCCTCGCGATGCGTTTGTGTGCCTGTACCACCAGGTAGCTTCCACTGTTTTGAAAAAGAAATGGTAAGAGCGAACGAGTTTGGTGCAGGTGAGTCGTGGCAGAGCGAGGTTTCAATCCACAGACCTTTCTTGTGCCCTCCCAATGGCATAATCTATAGCAAACCTGCAGTGCAGTGTAATATGGCACCTGCTTCTTTCAGGCCATTCTGGATTAGAAAAATCTCAGACAAGTTTTAATGCACATGGACATCACTACGAGTTTCATCTAAACACATTTTAATTACCCTACTTAATTGGATAAACATACCAAACTAAATTAAATGTACAAAATTTCCCTCCTTCTTAATCACAGGCTGTCCTGAAATCTCTACATAGGTGATACATGGATCCATGGCATTTCTACTTTTCCTGCACTATCTGATAAATGTAGAATATCCGATCAGAAACTGGTCTATTTTATCAACGTTCACAATGACAATTCCCAATAATGTCATCTACAAATGGATCTAATCTTCAGAGAAGAAAGCTGGATAAAATTTTGTATTTAGTTGACAACAGCCATATGCTGCAATAATAATTTCTGTTAGTCTTACAAACCTTCTTACAAAGAAAGGTACAATAATGGAATCCTTCCACTGATGATGCAATTCTTCCTTATTCCGAATACAATTAACAAATGCAGGATGTAACAAAAAAATGTATTTACTCCTCAACCCTCTTACTTACAGACATGTCATGGAAGCAAAAACTGACACACAATATCATAAATATATGCCAGACACACCAATGCTAAACAATAACATCACAGCATGCCTGAACTCAATTCAACAAAGCTCCCACTTACTTGATGTATGTTTCAGGTTGAATAATACTTCTGACTTTGGTTAGTATGTTAATGAACTCATCTACCGTACCACCAAGCCATACAAAACAGGCTTCCTGTGAGTGTCCTCGTTTCTGTTTCTTTGCTTGCACAACTTCAAACTTTTTCTTTACCACAAGGTTCCTGGAAATAAACTATTCATTTTATTTTGTGAATGATGAAATTTTTTTAAGAGGTACACCCTGATGTACACATTAGTTGTATTATATCAAAATATACACCAATAAATGCACTCTTATTATTAAATCACCACCTTATTAATTCTAGTCATAACTCCCAACATGATTCAACACTTACAAAGTCAATTTAGTGTGTAGTGCATACTTTGTTATGCAGCAGATGTAATACCCACGCTGCTAGAATGTAACAATAAAACTACATGCAGATGATCCTTTAAAGGCTGAAACATTTTGGAGTTACGTACAGTGCTAATAAAGAAGTGGTTTAATAATATATGAGTGCATTTGTCAGTGCTTATTTTGATATAGTGATACTAGTACATGGACATGAAGAAGATTAGTAGCATTCCTTGAAAATGCTGCAGGTGTAAATGCGTAAATCAATTATGTCTTCTCCACAGCTATAACATGTCAAATTTTAAAAATATTTATTCAATGGTTTAGGTACTAACACTGTCACAGGCAAATATGGCACAAAGTATATTTGCGCAAGAACAATGAATATAAAGTTTTATATATGTCAGTCCAACAATTCTGAAATTATATAATGACACAGAAAAAGAAGTGCCTTTTACCTCAAAATCTGTAATATGTACCAAAAAACTATGTTGACCATAACCTTTTTTTTTCAATTTTCCTCTGCAACTAATGTATGAAACATTTCCCAGTGAAATACATATTCAAAGAGCTCAGACAAGAGAAAAACACAGAAACACAAGTAGGTCTTCACCTAAAGACTCTGTAACTTTTTAAGCACTTTTAACCTAAATTGAGTTTACACGATCCATTTAAGTGAAAGTCTCCTACATTAAATGTTAAAAGATCTGTCAAATGGTTTAGGAGCTTATATTAGGTTCAAACACATGGACAGACACAGAGACAGGACCTCTGGATGTGGCATTCTGTTTAAAATAATGCATGAATATAATGCACTACCCAAATAACAAAAAGGCAAATGCAGTTTTTCTTAGAGCTTCATGAAAAATTTCTTTTGATGGTAGATTTAATGTTCTGTGACTGAACTTAAAAATCTGAACTCAAAACACCATTAAACTTGTTTAAATTTTGCGGACAGTTCAAATTATGAACTCTTCTCACATCAAACTTGAATCCCATACATGATCCCTTCATTAATGATAACTAAGCAGGAAAAATAATAAACCATTTAAGATCTTATCATTTACATGAACCAAAATCACCTAGATGGGAGGCTAGACAAGTAGTATAGTTGGCCAGAGAGGAAACCAAGAAATGGACCATTGATGCTAAATAAACAGAACACTCTAAGGTTCACTTTTATCAACATTTTCCATGTGTTTACGTGAGGTCACTGTGCTATAAGAGTATGAACTTTTTAACTATCAAATCAGAATTTCATATGAAACTTAACTTTCAACAAATTAGGTCCACATTTCCATGAATAAAAGTAAAGATTTTGCACATTACTCCTTCAAAATAATGAAAGCTCAGCTATTACTAATAAATTTATGTCATACCTTACTCTAAACTACTCTCGTTATTAATGGCAACCGCACCCATAATAAAACTCTCAACCTATCAAACACCTAATTCAAAACATTTTTTGACACTTGTCCATTGCCATCAATCAGTCTGGTACAGTAGATGCAGCATTGTTACACAAAAAACTTCAAATTTTTCACAGCCATCTGGAAATAATTCTAATGGTCTAACAAACAAATTCAAGTCCTTAAGAAAACAAAGTGTAAAATGTCCAATGCTTTCACAAGAACTTATTCAAAGATCAATTTATTCATGTTTTTTAAAACAATGAAAAAAACACTGAGAAATCCCAACTTACAGGAATTAATAATGGATAGTATTTAAAATTTAATTTGATTATATTTAAAACACTCTTGCACTCACAAACGTTTCTCATGAATCAGTGCATACAGTATAACCTACTACATCATTTTTTTCCAGTAGTGTAACATCCCAAGTTGGGTCTAGGCTGCCTCATTGTTGAGGTTTCTAGAACAAACATAGTTAGATATGCACACCCGGCAATACTAGTCAGAACACATGACCAACCCATCGCACAGGCTGCTATCTACATCACACACAACAAACACAACAGATAAAAATCTATGCCCTCAATGGGTAATTAAGTGACTGCAGGCTTATGACTTAGACTGCAGGGCCATTGGGATTGGTGTATCACATCATTATTGCAAATAAATACCCAGCAGGGAAGCAAAATGAAAAACTGGAAAATTCAAAGCTTGTAATTCTGATTCTCCAGACTTCATATTAATGAGCTTTGACTGCGCATGAATTAAAACCATTTATTCCTTTAATGCCCATGGGTTTTTTTCTACACACCAGGCTTAACGTTCAAAACTATTTCTGTTCACCCACTGCATCTGCATTTTGTAGAGTTCAAAGAATAAACACAGAAAGTATATCTATTGAGCACCAACTTATTGCCTTCTATTACTTTCCATGTTTAATATTCAAAACTCTATATTGTGCATCCAGAATGCATTTATGTGTTTTTTAAGGTTTTTAGTTCTGAAAGGCAGTGTGTTTACGCAAAGTAAAAACTAAACGTTTACATATAATTCAAGTTATTTTTAGTCTTTAAAAGGCAATGCAATATTTAGGATTTTCATGGTAATGAAAATGCAACTTAAGTCTTCTGGGATGCATGACAATCCAAAGACAGCAATTTTCAAAAAACATTAGTTAATTTTCTTTAAGCACATTAATCACATTCTATTGCTCTTATAATGGAATCTATCTAGTCACTGTTATCATCATTACTCATTTGTTACAATCATCAATTACACTGTCAGTCCTGAAGGACTACTGTACAAACTATCTCACCAGCAATACTTTCCAATAATTTTATTGCCTTCAACACACTAATTCCTTTTAATCTATCATTATGTAACTGCAATCAACTAATTACATAACAAGTAGGTCTATTCCAATACATCCTATCCACAATTTATTTAAAGATTTCAAAGTTAAAGCCTCACATTGATCAAACAATATCCGCACTGGTAAAACACATCCATTTTATAACTATTGGCTTTTATCCAATGATGTTTCATAGCAGAAACATACTCATGTCATCTGACTGAGCATATATCCAATAGGTTAGTAAGCTGAGGACACTGACATAACCTTTACATACTTTATAATGTAGTTGACAATAATGTTGACTACTTTAAATGCAACGCCTTGCTAAATGCATTTTAACCTCTTAACCTTAGGTGGCAAAAATCCTACTCCATAACTTGTTTAAAATTACAGATCAGAGAGCAGTAAAATTTTAAAATATAAAAACACAGTAGTGACCCACCTCATTTTCGGATTTTCTAAAATCTCAATTTCTCTTTTGATTTCCTCTCGTCGGATGTGAAGTTCCATAATTTTCAAAGCATTATTATCATCTATTTCGTCCGTATCAGCTTCTTCTTTTGCAACCTGCATCTTATGTTCAATCTCCCTTGTCTCCTCCAGTAATAAACGAATATGCTGCCCAGTCTCATGAGGTAATGCTCCTGATTGCATATCATAGTACCTGCAGAATTTTTAAAGAAATCATTTTTATTTTTATGTTCTGCTCCATAGAATGTTAATACAAATCATTCATTTATCCATAAAGTCATCAAAGTACAACTTGTACAAAAACAAGGATATCATCATTGTCATCATCGTGATCTCCTTTATGCAGGGTATTTATACTTTTATTCCTGAGACAAACTATGTCCCTAGGGAATACAGTGTTGCAGCTACTCTGTTGTTACTATTCATGGCGCTTATATCATTAGTTTCAGTGTTGAATCTACTGTACTTTTACATTAGTACTTATTATTATTATTATTATTACTACTACTACTACTACTACTACTACTACTACAGCCACAGCATGTTTAATCTGAGCCAGTCATCTCCAGGAGGCTTCCTAAACCATACATAGCCATCAAAATTCACACACATTTACAAGATTGTACACCTTATTATAATGGAATCTGAGTTAACTCCACGTACAGATCGTGCAACAATTTGAAAACCTTTATGATATAGGATATTTAAATCATATTGATGAAATGGGCGTAAGTAAAACTAGTAGTATAGAATCAAACTTCCTATTAATTCATGTTAAAACTATTACTTGAGCAGCTCTGTAGTGGAACCATTTTGATCCATCACAAATGCCTCCTATATCTTAGCATTATGATGGAAAAGTGGGAAATGTGTTCAGTTGCACAAAACATTATAAATTAGCAGACTTAGGAGAGAAAATCAGTGAATTTTTCAAGTGTTTCTAGACAAATCCTGTTCCACGGCACTTCTTCATTACTGTTCTCTGTCATATCAGAGAATGGTTGTGAAAAGTTAACAGTAACATAGTACCTAAAAATCTTAATGTCAACAAATACTGCTGGTACATAGTGCTTCGAAATGACAATGTACATTAAGGAACTCTACCATACTGTCAGACAGAGGCTGTTAATAATTGGTAGTAAACAGAAATAGAAGCGCAGGAATGAAGGACAAGTTTCATTCCTAAATGTCACAAAAGAGAAAGTGTGAAGGACAAACTTCAGGTAATATGAAAGCACAACTAAATCTTTCAAATACCTTAAGTTATGACACAGTAATAGTGTCACTGATATTTCAGGTCCTGAAAGTTAATCTAAACAATGGAAAATTCCAGAGTCCTCTGCATTAACATATGCATGAGTCTACATTAAATTTCCATTCTATTGCATCTTGCCTGAATGAAAAGGTAACACATAAATTATAAATGGTAATAATCTACACAGTTGTTATACATAAATTGTTAAGGCATGGTCTTCTCCCACTTCAAATGCAACTAGTTAGCTAAGAACAGCATATGTGCTACTATTCTAATAAGGTCACTTTCTTTATATAAGGATAAATGTATTTCCAAAACATTGCAGGTTATTGAAGTTAGGTCTTTTTCGAAAAAGACTGTTCCTAACAATTTGTGTTGACATTTCTATGAGTTTCATGTTAATCTTAAATAAAGAGACCCTTCATTCTATACATATCTTACAGAAATAAAGACTTATATTTTGAACAAATTCAAATTTTGACCACAGTAAAGTGAGCACATACATACTTCCATGAACAGGGGGGCTAAAGGAATTTGTACAATTTTTAATCACACATATCAGGTTCAGGGTTTTGTTCTATGTTTTAAAACATAAAAATTACCATAAGACTTTACCATGGAATAACGCTGGACAGGCCCAAAATTTAGTAAAATCTACCTTGTATAATATCCTGGTGCGAGTGAGTTACACCCTGGTTGCCATGGAAACTATTGCCACCAAGTGTTCTTCATTAAAAATGCCATCTTAGCAAAGAAATAGTTTTTATAACTGAAATAGACTGTGTTCACTGTTAAGTATGGTTTGATACTGAAGAGGGAGTTGAGCATCAAGTATATCAACAGATGGCAGCACTATGACAGATGAAATTAACAGAATAAAGAAAGGGGCAATGAAAGGCATCATGTAGTGTGTGAATATTATGGCAGCCTGTCAAGTGACAGGCAAGTAGCTTGCAGATACTAAAATGTTTTGTTTCTGAACACCTCTGGCATGATACAAATTGCAGTACATAATTTAAAACACACCAATAAGAAAAATGGCCATTGAAATTGTAACAGTTCAACTCTCAAGTGAATTTGGCAAATATGGTGTAAGAAGTACATTACAAATGCTTATGTTTCTCATGTGGTGGAAAGTATAGTAAATATGAAATACATTAGCAAACACAAATTACATCTTTTATGACATATGACCCTCTCTGAATATTGTGTATTCAGCTTTCTCAATTTATTCGTATAATCTGTCTTGGGGAAACTTACAACTGTAGACGAGCTTCAAGATGCATAAGTAGCCAATCCTGGTTTTCATCATCACAATCCCATGGCCGCCAGAGATGAATGTAAAAGAACCTGCCACAGAAAAACTAGTGTATAATACTCCAATATCTTGACACTGTTACATAAAAAGCACAATAGGAATATCACTGACATTAAAGCAGCCTCAATCAAAATAACAATATAAATAATATACCGAGCAAGCATATTACCAATTCAAAATCACAAAAGGCCTATGTACAGATTCAAATGGATATGTATCTTATGAGTGACTCAACATGGTCTACATGGTTTTCTGAAATCATACCACAATTACTCACTTCTTCTCTGTTATTGCACACAATTAAGGCTGCATTGTAAGAGAATGTTTAGTATGAAATTGATTAAACTATGAAGAAAGAGAAAACCAACGAGATGCAACAATCAGATGTTTATGTGGGGCACTGCCCCACAACTGCTACCAACCGCATCCAGCAGAACCAGCGCAGTACACCATATGCAGTAACACACAGTCTTTGTTCTCCTGAAAATGGGCATAATGATGCCCAAAACATGTTGAGACAGAAGTTGATAATAAACATCTGATTGTTGCATCTTGTTGGTTTTCTCTCTCTTCACATTTTGCTCACGATGCACGGTCACAGGAACCTAAAGCTTGATTAAACTATGTGTTTCGATTTTTATCACAGGTGCCCATGCTTACCTGAGCTGGTCTAGGCAATTTGCTGTGCCATAAATATCAAGTATTTTATTTTCCTGTATCTTTGTGGGATAAAGGCTTGTTAAGGGAACCTCATGTTGTTCTGCCAGACTGATATCATCTTGTACTGCCAGAATATCCACAACGGCTTGTAATTCTTGGAAAATGACATCCTTCACCTAAAAATGAACAGAAATGTTGTAACCATACAAAATGACATTTACTCCTCTTCATATGTTGAACAATACATCCTCCATAAGGCAAACTGCTCTCTGCTGCATGGTAGCAGTTAGTAAACAAGTACTATTTCCTCTTGCTGCAGCCAGCTGTTGACCAAATACTGCCATGATCATTTATTGCGTGAATCTTAAACAACCTGGTGCTGTAACCTGTTGATTATTTTTAACACAAGTTTTCTGCATCGGATGTTGACATATGACTGACACATTTTTCTTTGTTTCTGTGGTAGGATGTTGACCAAATGCTGCACTGATCACTTAAGTGTCTTAAAAGGTCATGCTACCAACTCCTACGTATTTTTGTAACTTTTTGTAAAAATAGCCATTAATTGGCAGTAAAATGTCTAAAACATCACAGTTTCAAGGACTGTACAACATTACAACCACAAAATGTTAATATATTTCCTCTTAGCAGCAAACAAACTCTGATTACTGTCATACATTGCAGAACAAAATAAAAAACAAAAGTTAAAAAATCAGACACAAGCAAGACACTTACATGGCATACTAAAATGCTAACTTTCACAGACTGTCAGAAAATGTATTAAACATGAATTGTTTCATGCAGTATATAAAAGTAAGTTGCTTCAGGCATCATTAACAGATTGCCTCTAATTGTACTCTTCCGGCTTTAGCGATCAGTTGCAAGATTTGTAATTACTGTAAATACTTATGAAGATAAAATTTCGTTTACTTATTTGCTTGGCTAAGTAAATATCTTACAAAATAGGATATCTGTAAATAGCCATAACAAACAAGAAGACAGTTTTACTTTGTAAATTAAGTAACAATTTTTATCACTCTTGACAATGGACTTAATGCACATTTGAAAGGACTTTTTTTTTAAATTACATCACACATCACTGCACACATTCAGGCCACTTTGCATGACAGCAGGCAGTGCAGCAAACACTGCCATTTCAATTTTCTGTGAGTGGGGGTCAATGAATTTTAATTCACTGCATCACAGTTATTATTAGATTTTCTACTCATCTAAAGAAGGTGTTTGAAATGGATTCCTTCAGTTCACAGACATGCATCACATCTAAAACATAATTTGATAACTGCACATCATTCTACCAGCAAAACTGAAAATATTACATTCTGAATGCTTTATCTCAGATCATCTTCAATGCGAGGATTATTTCTATACAGTTTGTCCTGTAACAGGCTCACCATGTAAACATTACATGGCAAATGAAAGGCCACAATTTCCTATTACTAATTTTTCACCACAGATACTCTGTACACATTGCATACAGTTGTTTGTAATGACCTATAGCACTGTCTTTTTGAAATAAAGAATAGATTCTCTTGTAACTGGAAAGCTGTTCAAGAAACAATGGTGGAATTAGAAAATAAATGGCCCAATAATCCTAGTTTCACTTGGAGTACAACACACACCAACATTAACTTCATGTAATGGCACTGTACAGATTGACATGAGATTGATACGTCATTCTAAGGGTCTGCATATCCACTGTGCAGAAATCAACCATCATCACTAAAAGAATGAGTGCAGGATCTAGTTCTCCAGCAGGTACCGGTTCACAAAATTCAGTCTTGCTTCACAGTCTGTGTTGTAAAGTCTGTGAACTACAGCTGCCTTAAGAAAGATGTAAATGCATCAGTTTTGCTGCACCTTGTGCAGATACTGCAAACACAGGTGTTTTTATTTTGTGCAAGCTGAGCCAGTAATTTTCTCGGAGATGTTTCCAATCCAGTATCATTTCTGGCCAGTTTCTCCTCAGTTAGCATATCTTCTGCATGTTCTCTTACTGTCTAGAATGAAACAAGTTGCTCAGTACCTTGTCATGCTATTGTAAATTGTCATCATGTTTGGAAAAGGCATATGATAAAACTTGATGTTCGAATTTACAGCCTTTCTTGTAGGAATTGTGTTGAGCACATATACCATACAAAAACACAGATTGATTCAATGGAATCTGCATACAAACTGCAGACAACTGTTAACATCTGTGATAAGCAACTTGGGTATTAGCTAGTGGGTAGGCATGGTGTATAATACATGCAAACCAATGGTTAGTGACTAGCAACTGTGAGTACTTACAATAATTATCGTATACATAAAGAAAGCTGGCAAATTAATAAAATAGTCTGAAAACAATAGCAACAGTTCCATATTCATTACACAGAAAGGACTGTGTTAAAACATATCACTGAAACCCATGGTACAGTTTATTAAAAAGAAAGTTTAACACATTCACAATTCACAGTGGTGTGTTTCATCATTGATTTCAATTAAGCAGTATAGGAATGTCCAAGAAAATCAAGGTTTGTAACTCACAAGTATAAATGTGTCACTTATATACTAAACCACATATATACCAAAAGAAATACACAGTGAACACTTCCAACTAAAAATAAATGTTATTAATGCAAAAAAAAAATCCATACCATTACAATCACAAGTGTAGGAAACCGTATCTTAAATTCATCACACTTCTGTCGTGAAATTTTCCAAACTGCCTGCCAACCTACAGGTTCTAATACGTTTTCAATATAATAATACCATTCATCTTGAATTCTACATGCTGGTACATGACAGCTTATGCCAAAGATGTCTTTATATTCGGACAGTCTTTCTTGGAATGATTTTTCAAATGTAATAATTTCTAGAGACATGTCTGAAATACAAACAGAACAAAGGAAATTAACTCAAGAGTAGTGTCAGAAGAAAACGTCACTCCGTTAAAATACACTTCCATAATAAGTTGAAAACCTTATATACAGTGTAATAATAGATGTGCAATGAGAACGAACAAAAACATGGAAACCCAACAGCAACAATACATCACAGTTAAACGTAAGACTACAGGATATAATTCTGTATACAGCTATATATATTTAAATGCATGTTGTGCAGCAAAAAAATGTAATATTTGTAAATCTGTTGTGTTTCAAAAGTAATACCTTGTAGTACCTTAAAGAACTGACAAAATCAAATCTACATAATAAATAAAATAATAATACCCCAAAAATAATAGACACTACATACAGAACTTGTTAAAACGCTGTTAAAGATTTTAACAGATTTTATTGCAAAAATATTTTATAATACAATGGATAAAAATACAGTAAGACTGGAGAAATACTTTTATATTGGTCAGCTGCATCTCCCTCAAGATGATCCGGTAAGGATTCAAACATGAAGGAGGTTAAGTCTGCAATTGTAACAATAAAGATAGGTTAATGTACGTTGCCTTTTATGCAGTTTTCTTCAAACATTAGTTACCGATCTACGGTTAACACACACTCTATTGATTGCAAAATCAACTTAATCAATTCCATTAAATTTTTAGGTATTATAATAGAATCCTCATTAACATGGAAAAAACATATTGATCATATAAATTCAAAGCTAAATTCATTAGGTTACATACTTAATTCCCTCAGATCTGTCTTATCATTGAAAATTATAAAACAGATTTATACTTCTTATGTTCACTCAGTATTAAATTATGGTATCATATTCTGGGGTAACGTGTCATATAGTAGAACTATTTTCATAACACAGAAAAGAATTGTAAGAATTATCATGAAAGCTAAAGCAAGGGATTCCTGTCAGGCAATGTACAGTAAACTTGGAATTTTAACTCTTTATTCTCAATATATTTTCTCAATTCTTATGTTTGTTGTAAAGCATAAGGATATATTTACATTTAACACTGAACTGCATAAAATAAATACCCGCCACAAATTGGATTTACATGTTCCTTCAGCGAACTTAACTAAAGTTCAAAAAGGAGTTTATTATTCAGGTATCACATTATTCAACTCCCTGCCTCTTGGTATCAAGAAAGTAACACATAATACTAATAAATTTACGCATGAATTGAAAAAGTTTCTTACAAAAAATTCGTTTTATTCTGTTGAAGAGTATATGGATAGAGATGCTATATATGATATTGGTGTTCTCCAGTAATTAATCCAGTATATATTTTAAATAAAGTTTGTTACCTTATGTACATTTCAACAACATGATTGTTGTTGACATGTACAAAATTATATATATATAAACATGTACTTACATTTTGTAGTTTAATGTAATGTTTATCAGTTCTTTTATACACGTATTTATTTGTCAAGACAAATTCTATGTAATACGTTAATCTAACTTATTGACAAATTCCATGTCCAAAGGACATGTACCAGTATGGATCGATGCATGCAAATAAATGAATGAATGAATGTTCTCTTTCCTCTGTATGCTTGAACACGTCTGAAATTGAAGTGTTTATTTTCAAAGTATTCAAATAATGAATGACGAGAAAACTTTATTCATAATACTTACTGATCAACACAGTTTAATTATCTGTTCAAATTCAGTTTCACTTCCAAACATTACATAACCCAACAACAACGTCCAAATCGAACATTTGGCGCCGTATCAAGTCACCACAGACTGCAATATCCAACGGACACATGTCACCAAACCAGTTGTCACACGGAATGGCTTCAGCATTGCTTAACTCACATATAAAAATATTTCCACGGTTAGTATATAATTTTGGTTATACCCGACTGAATAGTATGACATTATCAGGATGTAATAATAAAGCTAACAAGACATGACTCTCCTTAAAATAATTTAGCTGTTAAGATTAGTATTTATTGGTTTGAAAACTACAACCATGACAATAAAAAATCATTTTTCTATGTTGTAACTATTGGGTTAGTTCTTTTTTATCTATCGAAAGAGAATATTACCGTCATATGCAGGGTCAGGAAATATATCAAGTAAGATATAGTTGTGCATATTTTTACGTTTCTGGCAGAAATAGCATAAAGAGAAACTTCATAGTTTATACCATTTACGAAACATGAACCAGTTATGCAACTCTTCTTAGAATGCTGAACCCCAAACATTAAGGCACGATGCTTCTTCGAAACACTGGTAACTATTTCTACACGGTATTGCGTCCCCCACACACTCACACACACACACACACACACACACACACACACAAAAGGCTTTAGCAAAGTGATGACCAGATTTTTTTTTACGGCCGAAGCTGTGCATGGTAGTGACATGGGAATCATTCGATTAAAGTTCTTCATTAACACCTGTGGTACCGCATTTTAATAAGTCCTTCAACGAAAAGAGTTGTGATTTAAATATATTTCATTTGTCATTGTGAGACTGTTGTAAGTACTACCTAAAATGATCGTCTTATAAAGTGCCTTTAAACTTCATTGGCGTAATTTGTCCTTCTAACCGCTTATTCAACGACCTGCGGTTCACATCCATTAATCAACGACCTGCAGTTCACATGCATGGGGCGATTTTACAATCCTGGACACACGATGCTGGCGAACGCAAGAAGCATGAGAGACACCGTTATATCCGTGACTTTGGTGGGTTGGATGTGTGACGTAAGGGGAATGACGCAATAGCAGACGACAGAAGCGCGCCCTTACCTGATGGAGGAGATGCCGATGTAGGGCGAGGACCACAGGTGGACGATCACGTGGCACATGGCACTCGGACAAGTCGGTGTCTGCCACAGATCATCTAGTGTCTGCGACGAGGTGAAGGAATTGAAGGAACTGTGGCACGCCTTGTGCCTTGCACCTCGCCGCAAACGTGTAGTGTGCGGGATGGTAATGATAGTCCTCCCGCCTGTTACAGGGGCCGAGGAAGACCCTGCCGGCGCGCCACGTGGACTGGATGGGATTTGTGTGGTCCCCGGTGTCCGGATGGACGAAGTTGATGGAGTGGTTAACGGTACGGTGCGTGAAACCCTGTAAGTCGAGATCGCGGTACGCACCCCAGCCGTCGCTGATGACCGTGGTGCCTGGTTCGATCCAGTCACGTATAATGGTCACCAGTGTGTCGGCGGTTCTGTCCGGTACGGGAACAAGAAATGTTCTGCCGGACTCTCGTTCAACAACGCCAAACACCCACTGCCCCTTAGCAGGGCGTCCCGTGTGGTACTTTCGCCGACCGAACTTGCTTTCGTCAATTTCGATGGTTTTGTTATGTCGACCGACTTTTTCGGAGCAGCCCTCCATAAAAACCTGCATGGTTTCCCTGCAGAACATGCCCCAATCAGTGATGGTACTCGAACTGAGGCGATATTCTTGTTGGATATGTGAGGCATGTTCGCGGTGCACGATGTCATATGAGATGAGTAAAATCTCGAGGAAGGTGAGATTACTCTGCTGGAACCACGAGGCGTGCTTTATGGACTTCGACTCAGAACACTTGACTCCAACAACCTTCTTTCGACATCGCCACCTAAATCCTTAAGGATTATTAGGTTCTATGGACCACGTCATAACTCGACCACAGGTGTTGCAATGCACCTTACTCCGAAGCAGGCCCACGTCCTTTAGAAACTGCATAGCGAAGCCGTTATCGCAGAAGAGGTACGTGAGAAAATTCCTGTTCGTACCACCGTCTTCCCGCAACATCCGACGTCCATACGAAGACCTCGGCACGAACGGCATTTCCTGCAGGCGTTTCTCGTCCTCTCTGACGACTTCACAAGTTTTGCACCATTTTTCGTGTGAACGAGTGAACGTGTACAGCACACAACGGTTTCGGCGCGAAGAATGCTGTTACAGCAGTACAGGAGGCGTGTTGTATTGTGGGGGGCACATAAAGTACGCGGGGAAAAGGTGAACGGAATACACGTATGAGAATGAAAACCCGAAGAATCAAAGAGGAAGTTAATAATGAATTTTAATTAGAGAAATAGACTAAAACCCAACATAACCGTTGTCCGTGTTGCTAAATGAAGGAGATAAGAAATGAGCTGTAATTATAGGAATAGCCAAAAGACCAATCTAACCTTCCTAATACATGTGCAAGAATGAAAACCTAAAGAAAAAAGGAAGTGGATAATGAATTTTAATTAGAGAAATAGCCTAAAACCTAACCTAACCGTTGTCCGTCTTGTTAAATGAAGGAGATACGCAATGAATTGCATTTATAGGAATAGCCTGTGGTGAGTGGTTCGTTAAAGCATGGATTAGAGTACCACCTCGTGTCACAAGATGTCGTTCAAAGCCAGCAAGTTTCTCTCGGGCCGACCCGCTTTCGACAACTGTGATACACGTTTGGCGCGGTGTTCGTTAAACTACTTACGTAATGATGTAATGAGTTCTAAAACATTCAGGAATGGGGTGGTGGGATAAACGGAGGACCGTGGCGTTTACAGGGAGGTTTTTAGGTGGCACATTTGACTTGAAGTATGCCGTAATAAACCAATGATTTCGACACACAGTCCAATTCCATATAATAGTGAAACACATTCATATTACTGTCGTAAAACTGTGAAAAATGACTATATAATATCGTACATTACAAAACAGTTTTACTGAAAACTTGTCAAATGAATAAAAGGTATTGGCTCAATAGTAAGGATTTTAATTATTTTTAAAGAATGTAAAGTTATCCATTATTTATACTGTCTAGCACATTATTACATAGTTTGGTATCCATATCTACCATCTTTTTTTTGGAATATATCTGTATTGCACAATTGCACATGTAAGTTAAATTCACGTCTAGTGTTATGACCATGAAAAGTTATGTTCTGTTTTGCTTCAGATTTCCTTTATGCAGTCACTGTAAGAATTTTATAATCCTTGAAAATCTGCCCGCAGGTTTTGCACTTATTTGCACCACTGATTATTTTAATGACCCTTTTTTGTACCCTAAATGCCTTTTTACTTTCATTACCGCTTACGCAAAATATTATTTCATATATGAAGTGTGCATAATGTTTCGTGCTATGTATGGGCTCAAATTCACTTTAGTGACTTTTATAAGTTACCTTCCTCAAACCTGAACATAATGAAAAAATATGGACATTCCATTTTCAGTTACAGGTAAAGGAAATACCTAAAAAAAAAATCCTTTTTGCTTTGTAAGCTATTAAAAGTGTTATGAAAAACAATTCGTGGTTTGTTAAGAAGTATGAATTGATTAAAATGAAAGAACATTGCTATTGCTTTTGTTTTAATAAGCTTATTTTTTTGAAACAGTAACTCTTAATTCTTTCATAGCATATAAAATTTTTTGTTGAGCACCCTATGTCTTGTTGACAATAAGTATGTTAGTATCATCTGCAAATAAGAATAATATGACACCTTGTGTGTTTAATAGGATACCATATATATATATATATATATATATATGAACAAAACAGTCTCTAAAATTGAGCCCCGTGGCACACTGTGGACTATTTTCCTGAGCAAGGATGTATATCTATACTGTGTAGAATTTCTTGTTCCATTTGGGTTATTTCAACAAAATGAATGGTTAGATAAAACTACAAATTCATGTTTCCTCTGATACCACACAAATTTAATTTATCAAGCAACGTTACTACTATACATAGACATTGATCCCTGACCTCTTGAATACTTGCTATGAAAGTCTGACTAGCTGTTTCTGTTGATTTCATTTTCCTAAATCCATTCTGTGCTACTTATGAAATATTATGTTTATGTATGAAAGGTATTAACATATTATACATCAGTTTGAAAACAACCAATACAATGGATATGAGCCTGTAATTTTAGACATCTTGTCTATCCCCTTGTTTAAAGGGGTCTTACTTTTGCAATTTCCATCTTATCTGGGAAAATTCCGTATTTATAAGCATTAAGAACGTGGACTTGTGGTTTTTTTATATAATGTGTATACTGTTAACTTAAAATTCTGGAATTTTATCGAAGCCTTTCAAACTTTTTGTTAGAGATTTTACATGTGCCATTCATGAAGAAAAGGCAAGTAGGTCTCATGTAATGTGTCTACGTTTCTGTCCAATTTTCACCAAAAGTGTAAGTGCACAATATTTAAGTCACACTGTCATATCACATTTTAAAACTATGTCACAAGCTTTAGGTTGTGACACTAGGTCACAAACACATGCACAGACATGTCCTCCCTGAACTCTTAATTTGTTAGAATGCCTATCAAGGACTAAATAAACTGTAAGTTTTCATCCATTCAACACCAAATACAAAGAAAAAAAGGCATTCTCCTTTCAAAGACATAATCTTTGCCTAAATGTTTGTGGATTTTGTCACATATTTCATCATCATCATCATCATCATCAGAGAAGTCAGTCAATTAATTTTTCTTCCCCCCTGAATACGCAAAACTTATTGTCTTGATATTTTTTGTTGCTGCTTTAGAGGAAGACAAATCTGTGTACGTGGAATATATGTTTGACTGAAATTTTGCCATAATGTGATCAAACTGGATTACTGGTAACACCACGTTATAAAAAATTTTACACAATTTCATTGAAACCATTCTTCTTTTACTGCAAAGCTTTACTACTCTCCTGTACGTAGTACTTCTTATTTCAATAAAAAAACCATGTTTCAAAACATTTTTTATAACCCTAGGACAACAAATGGTACCAACTTAGCCTACATTACTTGTATTAACAATTTTAAGTGCCTTTTAATATAGAACAAAATTCTGACAGTTCCTCCAGCTTCACTGCAACTTTGTACGATACAGTCAAAACTTCAGTACATACGTCATGATTTTACATGGTACAGCTGGTTATGGTGACTGCAGTGCCTCATTTCTCATTCAGAACTGGCATCTCAGGCTTGGGTTAATTGTATTAAAACGAAAACCTTACACTTAATCCACCTGGAATACTGAGTTACATTTAGATGACAAAATCATATAACTTAATACAAAAGGGGTGCCTACAGTGCAGCTAGCAATCACTGGTGCAGCTCATGCAAACTGCCTTTAAAAATAATAATCAAAATATCATGGCAAGGCCACACTATAACAGACCACTAGCGCATCTGTTGGATTCCCCAGCAAACATTTCCTGATGTCATTAACATAAAGTGCTGGGTGCCTTGTCAGGCAGTGAACAGCGTTACAACAGTATGTTTGGCTTGATGAATACAGACATGGCTCTTGCCTAAGTTACCTTCTAAAATTTACTCCCGAATCTCACCTAGCTGCCCACACCTGAATATACTCTGCCACCACTGCAGTAACAGACAGATGAAACTGTTTACAATTATCAAAAGGCTCAAAAACAAGTTGTGTTACACATCTGAAGCAAGTTCGTTTTGTGACCTCACAAGCAGAAATTATCATCATTTACATGGAAGACTTATTTTTTACACCAATTTCAAAATGCTGGTAGTACCTGGGATGGTGAATTCATACTGCATGAAATTAATAAGTTGGGTGAATATTAGTTGATATTTTGAAAGTCTGTCAATAAGCGTCAGAAAGCGCACAGGTTGTTATGATTTCCACAGCCACAAAAAGGAATGAGGGGTATGAAGGAATCTACCCTGCTGAACTAAGCTTTTATTGGGATAAAAACATAACAGTAAAATGCTGGTGATTTTAATTTACAGTATAAAATTCAAATCTTCCACACAATTGTGCACTTCTGTTCACTGTTATCATTACAGATGCTGTCATAAATCTTATAAAACTAAAAATATGGGTACTTCTTTAAAAAATAACTTCCCAAATTTCTCTTCGCTCTTCTTGAAGTATTCTGACTGTACACTTTTAAACGCAAACTTTCAGGAAGCTTATGTCCCAAGTTTCTAATAAATGTTACTGCATTTTCAATGCCAACACACACATCACTGGCATTATCAGTTACTGTACTGGTTAAGTGATATCTTGTCCTTGTACTTTTTGAGAGGTGAAATCTTCAATGTGCATTTCAGATGTGTCTGCAAAGAGATGTAACCAACAATAACACAAATGTAACTTACGTCCAAACTCAAACTTGCTTAGTTGATAAAGTGAACCTTGATTCAAAAGTGTCCATTTTAGTTCTTAAAACCCACACCAAAAAAAAGGGATGTGTGGTAGATAAACAGCTGAACTATCATCATTCACAATTTACATGCAAGCAGTCTAAGATGCTACTTTAATCTAAGTAGTTTTGCAATACACATCTACTAAATGTAGATCTTTACAGCATATGACACTAGCATGATGCACTTATATGGCACAGTCCTGATTCCAACATCTGCTACATACACACAACCACATGATAACAGGCACATTGTTACATTTTATGGTTATAAACCCAACTCAGAGAGCACAAAGGCAACTTCCATCTGTAGTAACAGACAGCAGCTGCTTCTGATTCACATAATGAGGGACATCAGATTCTTTTTTAAAATCCATACAAGAATGGTTTTGAGGGAAAAGACAGTTTCCTATAGTACGCATACAAACATTTTTTTATTTACGTAGTATCTGCATTAAAATATCTCGAAGAGTCTCCGAACGAAATCACATCCAAGGTATCTAATGGCCTCTTCCCTCAATTTTCACCCAGCTAATGACATTACACATCCATTCATTTTACATTCACAAATCAGTGACTAGGTTAATACAAGCTATGACCCAAAAGTTTCCAAACTGGATTTGTTGATTTACATAGGAAAGTTGGAAATCTGATGGCATTGGAAAACACTTCAATGACACAACAATTACCAAAGCATACGAGTCAGCAGCCATGCTTGCTGTTTGTTTAATTTTGTAGCAGCTTTTGTACAAACCTGTTTCCAAATTATGCAGATGGCACAGTAAAGCTGCTGTTACACAAACCCACACACAAAGAAGCTTGTTTAAGGGAACATGCTTTCTCTTCTCTCAGCTGGTTTTCATTTTCAAAACTGAAGTATTACAGCACATGTCAGAATTACTAACAGAAGCATTATTTATTATTCACAGGTTAAGGAGGTTTGTCTACAACAGGCATGCCAAACTGCCAGCCTGAATGAATTATCTTTTTCAGCTGAAAGACTTTTAAAAATGAACTGTGAATGCAGCCCAAAAACATAGTTTATGAATAGAAATATTTGACTGGATAAAATAATAAACTCTGCTACCACATGATCACCTAATGCATTGGCTGCATGATTACTCTGGTGTTTCAATGTGAAGGACATCATATGTAATACTGTATGACAGGAGGGATGACTACTGTCTTAGGACTGAGACAAGTGGTGGACCCTTGTATGTGTGGTAGTCAGCATTTGTTCCATAAAATGAGGCATTTTATTGACTACCTAAGGACTTAGTACGTTCTCAATAAGAACTTTGCTCCATGTACTTAGTTATGAATGATGAAGAAATTTTGTGATAAACCATACGAAACAGTGGTATGGACATAAGCACGAATAAATAAAATGCAACAGGATTCTCTAACTGAAAACAATGAAACTTTGGTTTATCTCAGAAATCACGTAAGAAAGTTGAATACAAAAATGTAATCTGGGACTGCCATGAAACTGGAATATCAATTTAATATTTGAGTTTCAGAGTCAAAGGTAAATGGTACACTGTGTGTGTGTGTGTGTATGTACATATACATATATACACACATACATATACAGGTTTCCCTCCCATTTGATGGCATGTATAATTCAAAATACAGCTATTATGTTGATATTTCCACCAGGACGGACTACCCCATATCTCAGCCTCCTTCATCTATTTCACCAGAAGCACTCTTCTTGTGTCTACAGACCTTTCCTAACTCTGTACAGTTTCCCTCGTATTCCTTGGTTTCCCCCAGTGAGCACTTTATTCACCATCTTCATTTCTGACACTATTTTCCATGTTTAGGTGTAACATGTCCACACCAAAATACCATTATTTCTTTTTAATTTTCTGGGGGTGTTCAAGTCATGTCCATGGCTCAAACTACCTGACTGCCTTTCATATAGTTTTGTTGACCTAAATCAACCTCTCAGACCAAAGTTGTTTTATATTAGCGAATTTTGTAACAACATAAGATAATGATTTTATAGTTGTAATAGAGCCATAAATCTCAAAAGCCTGAATTTGCAATATACAAGTTCTGTGGAAACAGGCTGCTAGTAGACACTGCATAAATGTGACAGCCACAGTGCTGTGTTTTGGACTCACAAATATGTGAGGCTGTTGGTGTGTTCTGCATTATTGCACATTTTGCTGCAAAAAAATTACACACCACTTTACTTATAAACTTCAGTGAACATTTCTGTATATTCTGTATACCTTTTAAGCCTTTTGGCAGATATTCTAATAAAAGTTCATACACAGCACTCATGTTACCACTACTGCCATATGTAAGTTACATTTATGATAATCACTTTCATGCCTTTTTTACTTAATGGCTTAAATGAACTTCTACACTGATCTTCTCAGTCCTCAGACACATTCACCATGACAGTAATAACAGATGTATGCTGCAAGTCATATCTCGACCTATCTTGCGAAGAGAAAAACCTCCTGAATAACAGTAACCAGAATCCATAAAATACATCTGTTACTTCTACAGTACTTTCAGAGGACTTATCAATTTTGGGGAAATCACTAATATAATGACAATACCTATCATGTGTGCCATCAAAAAGCGATGTCCAACCTCCTGCTATCGTCCTGCCATTGCAGCTCTTGTCCGCTCGATTTACAATGCATTGCACATACCTAAGACAGTAGACAGACGTCATGCATAAACGAACAGCACCCTCTTTAATGGGATCCCAAGGATGCATTTGCCCATCTTCTTGACTGGCAGTGTTTGTACCTTCAGATTTTACCCACTGTCTTGGTTGTGGATTTTATTATTCTTTTTTACTTATCAGGACTATGCAGAAGCATCTTTACTGTCTATAATATCTCTGAGTCATTTCCGTTGTATGTTAAGAACTAAAAAATATGGTGTTGATGCAAAACTTTGAAATTATGTCTTACAGTTTTCAGATAGTGGGGATCTACGTTAGTGAACACTATGCACTGAAAGAGAGATGTATAATTATTAATTTATAATTTTTTGTTATTTTGAATGGATGGAGACCAAAGCAGCCCATTTCTTTTACTCTAATTGATTTAACATTCTAACCTCTGAATTAATTTTAGTAAACAACTTATTTTGACATAAGAAAACCCTTGATTAGCACTCAACCCATGACAAGAAATGAAAAGATGACCAAATATCCATGCTCTGAGTAGGACTGGACCTGCAATCCAATGCCAACAGTTTTTCAAGTACATGCATGCCTCAAACTACATCGCCGCATGCGAAACATATGACTACAGCTGCTGCACTTTACAGCACTTTTGTCATTGATGTTGCTATCACTGCAGAATTTATAAATCCACAATTTGAATAGAAAAAATTACAAGAACGTAGTAAACATATATCATTACCGATGTTGCTGGGCTCCACTGTTACTGCAGTGCTCTCCCGTGTCACTGGCTGCAGGAAGCTGCTCAAGTGGTCACTGATACTAGAATCAAGCACTTGATCACTCAGTTGACTTACCTAAACAAAATAACACACTTCTCAAGAACTACCGGGAAACAGTGTGGAAACTGACAGATTTATTTCATCACTGCATTGAGCTATTTGAGTACCCAAGATTTACAAGATATAATTTTCTAATTCACTCACTGCAGCAACATGAACATTTCTGAAACATAAGTCACAGTTTCTTGGTTTATTTAACAGCACTTCATCAACCACATGAAATATACAATATTTCAATGTATAATTCATAAACAATCATTGTTAATTGTGCAATTTAAAATAATTCCCTGCATATTTCTCATACTTTATTAATATGCATAGAAGATAATTTAGGCACAGAATAAGCAGCACATTACCATGTGACAAAATATTATTTGATGAGAAGCTATGATGCACATAACATGATCTGTGTGATATGAAGACTGATAATTGTGAATTTGCCCCTGGATGTAATGACTGACATTTTAATGTTTAGAAAGGAATTATTTGTACACAATTGAATGAAAGTGTTCCATTGGATTTCATAATAAACAACAAAAAAATGTAAATTAAAAAATAAGTTGGCTGTTATTACCATTTAATCCCACATAAGGGTTAACCAACCAAGAGACAATGTTTTCTTTTATGAACAGGTCATTTAATTCTGATGCCAAAGGGTTAATTAATCAGGCATGCAAACACAAACTCCCAGAAATAATGTGATTATGCAATGAAATACACAGAGTGATCAAAAGTTCCTCTGTGGTGGTACTAGACATTCAGTAATCAGCTAAATGGCCAGAATATAGTGCCAATGCAGAAACACTTATTCACAGCTGTGTAGTATCAGGATAGAACAGGATAACTGTGAGTGATAAACTGTCACAGTATCAGAAGAAAGAAGTAATGGCTTATTTTACAGACAATCCTTGCAGTTGGTTGGCATTCAGGACAGCTGCTCTCTAGGTTGAGATTCACAAATAGGACCTCCCTCCAGATTACCAAGCAAGAGTGTTAACCAGTGTTACAACACAACTGCAGTATATGATTCAATAAATTTACTGGGAGATTCAGATGGAACTGTGGACGTATGTGCATTGCTGGATTAGTTTTGTTAGACACCTCTGATGTCTTTTAACAAAAGTCACAAATTTGAGGCTGGAAAAAACTGAAGACTGATTTATCAACGTGAACATCATCCAAAACAGTAGTTTTTCAGAAACGACAAATACAAGTAGGTGTCACAATAGTACCTAAAGATGGATGATACTAATTTTGAATACACTATAGTTATTTTTCCCTATGGTTTCAATAAAATATGCAGTTTGCTCCAAACTATACCAAGTCTAAGACTCAGTAGATTTTTTAAATACAGGCATAACTGAGGTACCAGAAGATTGAGAGTAGCCATATCTGTAAGAAAGTAAGTATTTTACTCTACAATATAACAATGAGAATATAATGCAAAATAATAACCACATAATATATCCAATGTAACATAAGCCAAATCATCAAAAACTAACAGCATACTGCTAAAAATAATGCATGCAACTAAAAAAAAGTTACGTATGTATGTATGTATGTATGCGTGCCAACTTAGAAAGATGAACATACGCACCTGTCAACTTCAGAAACAGTGAGGTAATGAAAGTCTTCAAGAAAAATTTCTTCCATTTTGAGAAACATTTTTGTCAAAATGACAGGGTTTGGTCACATGCTATGAATGCAATGCTAGGTATGCTCTATTAAAACCCCAATAATGTTGTCCAGCTGGTTTTTCTGAATAGTTCTGATATGGGTATTCCAGGCCACCATACTCTCCCCAGATGAACTCATTATATCTCACAGGGCTTTCTGAATGATAAATTTTACAGTCAATCAACATATACTGAAAGAACTGCCACAAAAAATTCTGACAGCATTGCTCAGTGTCAGTGACAAAACTAGCTACAGCCATCAGAAATTTCTGATGTTGGCTACAGACGATCTTCTACACTGGTGGTGCACATACTGAGAATGTCATTCTGAGACTGTCAGTCTCCCACAACAAACGTAACTTAGATACCTGATACAGTAATGTCTGTTATGTAGTATGAAATTACAACTGGATCACTTTTTTTTAGACCTTGTACTTAAGAATGAAACAGTCTTACTCTGACTTGAGTTTTGAAGAGTATACTTAATTGAAGAATCCAGAAAACAAGTCTATCTGTGATTAAATGAAACTAAAATAGCCTCAGACATGTCATAAAACTGGATATGCCTTAATATTAACTCACTATAACCTGTAGCATGTTTTAGTTTTAAAACTTTTACCATCTTTTAAGAACAATGTATCTCACATATTTTAATTCAAGCCACTTGAACTCCAATTATCCATCAAGCCTCTACCTGTAATGTTATTTGCTGGGCTAATTATGGTGTGCTGTGACAGCAGAATTTATTTATACCCTGAACAACAGCATCATTCAACTTTTCTGTAGCACTGCAAATGTTAATTTTTCTACCATGGTTGCCCAGCACTTTAAGGGTTCTTCTTGCCTCAGAGCTATTTCACAAAATTTTAATTCTATTTTTATCACCTGTGTGTTTTGATTCTACTTGCATCTGGTGATGCTAGGGGAATCAAAACACTTGTCATGCACATGCATACTGACAGAGCAGTATGGGAAATCACACTTCACTTAATAGAGTATGGAACAGGAACTACTTGTGCAAACAAAATTATTCTGGCTCCTCCACCACCATACCAGTAGGGAAACATTTGTAATGTCTTATGGTAATCAAATATTAATGCAACTCTACATACAATATTTCCCAGTGTGAAAAAATCCTTCGCAACATGCACTGTCACTATAGAAGATAAACTCACTTGTTTATTAAGAGATTCCACAACCACAGCAGATTGTGAATAATGTAACACCTGCTTACTCTGTTCACTGCAATCTGATATTCCAGCATTACTCCTATCTTCTGTTGTGTGTAATGGCTCTATAACACAGATACAATAACATACCAAAATATGTAACTATACTGGTATAGGTTGATACCAAGGGTTTCAAACAAAACCAGTACACCAGCAAAATCATTATTAACAAAATTCAAGACATTAACATACTTAGGCTTCACTACCTAATAGTTCTTCACACACATGCACTTCATAACATAATCAATGTCATGTAAATATTTACATTTTTCTCAATGTTTTTACATATATGGACCTGAAGACATCATAACAGGAAAGCCCATAACATGTCCACTGTAACTGTTTATGACAATGTAAACAATATTTAAGCACGCACACGCACGCGCACAAACATGTGTGCACACACACACACACACACACACACACATATATATATATATATATATACGATGCAATAGGGGAGTGGGGGGAAGGAATCAAAATGTAAACGTGAGAGAACACTTTCACAGTGGCATACAATGCAATTACCAGCACTTAACACAGTTTCAAAAAGGAAGTCAGCAAACGATAAGTATGGACCTATTCCGTAACAGGTGTAGCACACAGAACCATATGAGAACACTCAATTACAATGTAACCTCCAGGCAATAACATTCTTGTTCAACTCTGGTAGTACATGATACATATTAATATATCTCCACCTATAGATTTTCAGTGTTTACATTACCCCAGTTTTGTAGGTTACAAATTGAATATGTGTGACACTGTGTATATCTGTACCATATGATGTAACATAACACACTGGCACTGCACAAGGAACATGAGATTGTAATTTCCAAACATGGCACCTTTACAGTAACAAACTTGCTGTGACTGTAAAAATGTAGTTTCCACCATACTGTATTTATTTACATTGCAACAGGATGACATACTGCAAGGTGTTTTATATTAATAAAATGGGTGAACATAATCTTCATTCAAGGATGAGTACTGTGTGAGTGTGTGTAACGTAAATAAAGAAACAACATAAATTAATGTTAGAAGCCACTTGAAAAGTAAATGACTTAGATGTTAATTCCACTGTAAGGATATATAAATTGCTACTCTGCACAGAAACATAACAAATGTCTGACAGCACTGAAAAAAACTTTCAGACTGCAATGAAATAAAAACAGCAATTTAACCAAGCACAAACTGCCAACAATGAAATCCTTTCCTGGGGCACTTATGGTCAGTGGGTAAGGAAGTGCTTAACAACCTTCACATTTTCTCAGACAGATTTTACCTGGTCTTATACCTCAGTTCAAAGTCTTCTCTCATATTTAAAGTGAAAGAATTGCCAAGTGGTACAGTGAAATTATTATTTTAACCCTTTAAATGCTGAATTAAATCTCACCTGCCATTTGTTGGCATTATTAGGAGCTCACCATATTCTCCATGTTAGCAGGATAAGGGTTAACGTTTGTTTTAAGACAAGGTGACCTGTACTGAAGAGAACTACTGGATGGTAGGGACTTAAAAAACTAGACAATAGAAGCAGAACTAGAGAACCTGAACACTAAAATGAATGACAAGCAAAAAGTCTTTAAAAACAAAGATTTCAATTCAGTATGTCACAAGCAACAGAACATACCCATTCCATCTTCCATATACTGAAAAGTATCAAGGTTGATGTCAGCGGAGGCTAAAGCTGTGCTAAATATGTCCATTGTTCCAGGTGCAGAAGGTGTAGACACAATCCTGACTGCAGAACTTGGAGTTTCACTAGTGGAATCACTTGTTTCCCCTAAACAGAAACAACATAATTAGACCATGTTTAATCCAGGCCCAGAGGCTCATATTTAAATACTAATGTAAACGCTGAAATATTTGCTATTTTTTTTTTATCTCACTGCCCCTGATGCTCTCTCATGGCAGATAAAAACTCAGTGATGTACAGGTAAACAGACTACAGACAACACACTCCACAGAGTTGCATTTCCTGTACCATATTTACTTGAAGGCAAAATGGGGATTTTTTTTTAATTTGGCGCTTAAATATGTGAGGTTGTCTTAAAATCATGTATGAAGTGCTGAATCAAACCATGCCAAGCTGGAATGGTCTAAACTGGACTCTACAGAGCCAAACCAAGGCTTGCATCACCAAATCATGTGTAAATAAAAGAGAATACGGAATATGACTGACACAGTCTTCTTGTTTGGAACTTCATCCACTATCTAATTTTTAAAGCACAATGTTTTGGAAACCAGCTCTGTTCCTGTTTTCAGGCAAAGATGCACCTATCCTGGTTGGCTACTCAGATTGTGCTGTTCTCAGTCACTGGGTACCATAGAACAGTAACTTGTTGAGATATGTACCTGAGAACAGATCTAGTCCACAGGTAGTAACAGAAAAACAGCCTTTAAAAAATTAAAAATTAATTACAAGACCCAAAACAAAACCTGGACCAACCAATCCACAAATTACAAATCACAAGAAGAGCCATGAACTCAAGGCCAATCAGACTGCAGAC
>Ga0123352_10001151_pt1 | contig 34474 bp, 24 predicted proteins | sample TergutLab28metaG_FD_89700 | JGI IMG/M metagenome (GOLD analysis project Ga0123352, IMG submission 89700) | Labiotermes labralis P1 segment gut microbial communities from Petit-Saut dam, French Guiana - Lab288 P1 | ecosystem: Host-associated > Arthropoda: Insects > Digestive system > Gut ...
CTGTATGACATATACCATTGCTGTGTGTGCAGTGAAAAACTCCTGATGATGAACAGAGGAACTGTCCGAAACATGTAGAGTTTCATTCCAAAAATGAATTTGAGAAATTAGTGCATCTGGTTGATTTTGTTATAAGAAGCTACTGTCTTTATATTCGTGTGTCAGTCCATCATTTCATACAACCTTCGTCACCATAAACTAGGTTTCTCTGAAACATATAACACGTTTAGTTATCTCTGGGAATGCAACAGTGCATAATGTGACTAGGTTCTACATTTCTGCATCAGCGCTGAGCAGTTTGTGTTCAACGCAGTGTGCAGGTAACGCCTGTCAATTACGTTTAGACTACTGTGTTACATAACTGACAGAGAACTTGCCTACACCGCGCGGCGCTAGTCTCTCGAAAATCTACTGCAGACAGTTCGTTACGGCGTTCGCTATGAAATACAAAGAAGTTTATGGTACTGTATTACAAACGCGTCGTCTGCCACTTCATTTACATGGTTTTAAACAGCAAAAACGCTAGTACAGAGGATTGTAATTCAATTTGTAGCCAGTGTTCTTTTACTATTTTTATTGTCACAGGCCCTATGTAAGGTTAGACCCCCGGACATATAGGAGTCCTACCAAGCGTTGAAAACAGTCACTGTCACAAAACTGAGCTGTAACAGGTTAGGGCAAACGCTCCGTGAAATCAGAAAACAAGAAAGAAAAATGATTTAAAAGGTTACTGATGTATGTGCTTTATATATTTTTCTGTCTTGTTAGAGAGACCGATTACAGCCTCTGCCTCCACTTTTTCTGAGGCACTACATCCCAAAATCGGGCCTAGGACGCCTCGTTTTGAGGTTTCTAAATCGTATACTCAGTAGGGTTCCTCTGGACGAGAGATGAGCCCGTCGCAGAGGCCGCTACCTACACAACACACAACAAACCCAAGACACGAACATCCATGCCCACAGTGGTATTCGAGCCCCTAGTCCCAGCATTCAAACGGGTGCCGAACATATACCCCCTAAGGACGCACGGCCACCGGGATCCGCTGGCCTGCCTTTATTTGCTCTTATTCTCTAATTACGCTATTTTTGCAAATCATTTGGCGCCCATTCCGCGGTCTCTGCGTTCAGAGTTGACCTACACATGGCGATCCGTCACATAAATATGTAGGCAGTCCGCACAAACTGCACGGAAATGTAGAAATTTATTGATATAAAAAAACGGCTCATCGCATAAACTAGAACACAACATAAAACTATAGTACAGTGTATTAGAACACGACCAATGTAAACCATGGGATCCCACTGGTATAGCGAACGAATGTACCTTAATTAACACCATCTCTTTGTAAGCCTGATGATGGCCGAACAAGGCCGAAGCATGTCGCTTAATTAAACAGTTGTAGATTTGCAGCTGTTATTTGTGTGTTGTGTAAAGACGGTTCATTTCAATAAATTTGTTACATACACAAAACGGGATGGAAACAATCAAATTCAAACGACACTTTTGTTTCGAATTTGAGGTTCTCCTAAGGGGTGATGCCGTAGCCTGAAGTCGTATAGGATGCTGGGCATTCTGGAACACGTGAAACGTAATATATAGCAAACTGCAATAAAAATAATTTCTCCATGTGGAACGTGTTATCCGTAGGATGAACGGGACTGGATCTGTAATATTTAATAATCACAGCCGACGGAGTATGCAAAATACGCAAGAGCGAACCTAAAACGTAAGGTAAATTGTTTAAAATTCGCTTCTTGCCATCAGTGTAGACTCTACACTGTATTATCTTTGACTGTAACACAAAAGATTCTAACATTTGGGAAGATTGTACATAGACTCAACACACTGAGCAGTCACCTAAAGAAACAAATATTTGCTGAACTAGTCACAAAATTCCCGAGATTTCCCGGAACCCGAAGATTTATTGCCACGCTCACAATGTCCGCCACTTTTCCGTCTCCTGGGTCACACTAGTCCATTCCACGACCTCCGATTCTACTTCTTAATTTAAGCTGCACTTTTAGTACTCCCTACCACCTACGCAAAGGTCTTCCAAATGATCTCCTCTACAACACGTGCCACATGCCCCGCCCATCTCATTCTCCTTAATTCGATCATCCTACTAATATCTGGTGGGGTATGCGGTGGCGCAGTTGGTTGAGGCACTGCGCTACAAGCCGAAAGGTCGCGGGTTCGATTCCCGATGCTGTCACTGACATTTTTCATTGACGTAATTCCTCCGGTCTCACTGTGGCCCTGGGGTTGACTCAGCCTCTAACAGAAATGAGAACCAGGAATATTTCCTGGCGGCTGTGCCTGTGGCTGACAACCTTACCGCCTTCATGTGCTCACTGTCCTGAAATCTGGGAGCTTCAACCTCCTGGAATCCTCAGGGCCTGTCAGGGCCTGTAATGGGATTGCTTTACCTTTTACTAATATTTTGTAACAAGTAAAAATCATGAAGCTTATCAATGTGCAATTTTCTCCAGCCTACTGTTACCACCCCCCTTAGACCCACACAGCTTCTGCAGCATCATATCATACAATATCTTACTATATCACACCATATCATATCATACTATATCATATCATACCATATCATATCATACCATATCATATTATACCATATCTTATCATATCATATTATACCACATCTTATCATATCATATCATTCCATATCATATCATAACCGATACTCTTCCTCTAATATGAAAAACTTTCACACCCATAAATTCACAGCACTCAAAATTAGATATTAAAATATCTCCAATACTAAATTTCGCGCAAATCAGTCCAGTGGGAGCAGATCTGATACATGCGAACGGACAGACATGACACAACTGGTAGGCGATTTTCGTGACTTCGAACGCGCCTAAAGACACAAGTATATCCGTATCGTCCCAACATAGCAAGTCATGTTTATAATTACCGATATGTAAGCTAGGCGGCATTTACTGCCGAAAACAATGTTATTACGAAGCAGATGAGAGGTACACATGCTTCAGTCGGTATTATAACCTTAACGTTTGCCGACAGGGATCTGCGTCTACGTAGTACAACCACTTCTTCAATCCAACTCTCAGTTTCATAATGCACACGTTCAGTGACCATGTGATTTCATAGTACTCCTCAAGATCTACAGCATATAAAGCCTGACCAAAAGGAAGGATAACCCAAGCAAACCTTAGTTAGAAAATGAAACTATTAAACTATCCCATGCAATTTTCAAAGAGATTTAGAATAGTGTGTAATAAAGCTCACAGAAATAAATAAGTCTGATTTAACACAATTCGATGTCTAAGGTTGGGAGTCACGATGCGATCCACCGATTAAGACAAATGCCGCAGGATAATAAATGCCCCAGCATCCGGTTTATCTCCATTTCGTGTCACGCTGAGTTACGCACACTTATCAATCGGATAAAAGGCCATGTTTCACTTTCAAGCTGCGATTGTAAATTAGAGGCCGTTTTACGAACACGACTACTTGGCGAAGTCGAACACAGCAGCAGAACGCTGCAGTGGATTTGCAAAGAGCTCGGTTTGTCTAGTACATAAGCAGACTTGATTTACAGAGCACTACCACATAGCGTTAATTTGGCACAGAGGCTTCTAATTTATTTGCTCCAAGGCGCTGAGCACTGGCTGCTGTTTGGGATTAACACCGTCTCGGAAAAAAAATACATTACCTAGTAATTAATGTTAATGTTATCGAGTTGCAAGATGAATATACGTGTATAAACACAATAAGCAGCAACAATCATTATATTTAAAGTACAGCGAAAAACACAGTTTAGAAGTCACTGAAACCCAGCAGGTTGCGTGAAGTGAAAATGTTTCTAACACGTATTTGAGAGGTATCCGGTTTGACTCCTAACCGGGACGTCGACTATAAAAATTAAAATAGTCCGTGATTTTCATCAGTACCCCCAGAGAATACTATGATGATACCATAGAATATAACCTTTTCCTCTACCTTCCTTTCAAATATATCGAAATCCGTCAACCACCTATACCGTTTGATACTATAATATAGGTGGCGGTTGCGGTGGCGGCGGTGGTGGCGGTGGTGGAGGTGGCAGTGGCGGTGGTGGCGGTAGTGATAGTGTCAGTAGTAGTAGTAGTAGCATCTGCTGCAGCAGTATGTCTGAATATCTGCTCGGAATTCCAAATACACATAGGTATAAAAAGAAACATCTGCTAATATTACTTCTCTCTTTAAAAAATTCAAACACATTCTACGAAAATCTCATTACATAAAATTCTCTCAATCCACTTAAGCAGTCAAGAACTAATAAATCGATAATTATACGAAACGTTCGAGTTATTTAATTACACTACCTCCATATGCAATAAACAACTCTTAATACAAAACATGACGATGATGATGCTTGGAGTTAATGAGATTACTACTGCTAAGAACTACTGAGCAGTTACTTCCGCCTTGGAGACGCAGACAGTGAGGTTCTCCGAAACGTCAGAAATAGCATAGATCTTCACGGTGCCATTGTCCAACAAATAGCATGAGTTCTGGAGCAACTGGGAAGCCCCTGATATCATGTACTGACGGCTAATGAAAAAAGAAACGCAGAGAATTCGTAATGTTTCGTGGTGACATTCACAAGCCCAACTATACTAGTTATTCATTAATACAGTAAAGAGGTAAAGTTGTCACTGTCTACGCGATAAAGGCGTATGGGGGATTAGAGGTATAGCTCCACTCATTCAATCGTTATTAAAGTCAGGATTAGACTAACTGTGAGACCCAGCCGCTAGCTATTCATTAATCATCGTCATCAAACGGAAACCTAAATACGTAGTACAGTCCCTTTCACGAAGGACAAACCACTTTTACTCCCGTACAAAAATGTTGCAAAATTCATATATTTGCAGTGTCTATATTACATTTTCACGACCTACAATGGGAAAGTATACGTTAGACGCGATTGTTACAGAACCAGAAGTTCCTAAGATCTCCATGCTGGCACATTAAAAATTGCTAAGAATTTAATGCAATTGTGGCAGGTGTCCAGCAGCACGATCTTCGTACCAGTTTCATTAAAATTGATTAATTCCTCCAAAATGTAATGGCGAATACGCATCCGCATAAACACGAACATGACGTCACAAACCCCGCCCCAAGAGAGGAGCGAAACTAATTATTACATAGAAAACATTGTCCTTTTCGCAACAATAAAGCAACGCATCAGTTAACCTAATTTATTTATACATAATCAGAAACGGCTTACGATTTACTGTCTATGCATGAATGTCTTATGTATCTTCCATACAAATATGCGTTTACACACGCACACAGATGGCAGCTCTGTTGAATATTGTGTCATTTGAAGGAGAAAGGTGTAACTTGCAACTAACTCAGTGCTTCAACGAAGTAAGCGTGAAAGTAGATATGGGCAAGATAGGCCAAAGAATACGAAAAAGAGTGGTAAAGGATTAATATACAAATTGAACAAATTCCTGTTGAATTTAAACGGTAATTTTCTCATTAATTCACATTAGAAACAGATAATTTTATAACGTGTCACACTACACACACCTGGAAACAATAGAAACAAATAAAAAGGGCTTTATAATGGAATTAAGAAGAAATAAACTCACAATTCTTTCGAAATTTCCCATTTCCAAAACTAACACGCCATAATATCCTGCAGCTCTTACAAACTAAGTAAACCTTAAAAGACTTGGATATGAATGTATAAGGATTCAGTTCCTGCCTCGCACCGAACATAATTCGTGTCCATTATGAAAATCGGTCAGTTAATGCTGTGTGGGGAAATAATCTCCCTATATTGTGAGAATAAGGTGTAATATACAAGTACTCCTTTGTGGCAGAACGTAGGGTTTCGTAATGTCGAAGTAGAGGTACGAGTACATATAGTTAGTTAACAGTGGGACTTAAATGATTAGTACATACATGAAACAACTGTGCTACCCCCTGCTTTAAATGGCTCTGAGTTACAGTCTCTAACCTGAGAGCTGGACATAAATCACAAGTTTCTGGAAGCACAGTGCTAAGAAAAACATTACTCTTTTCCTTGAGGCATGGTTTCACCTAGCAATCTAGCAAATGTGTTGAAATTACGTTCAGAATACATCATGCCTTTCAAAGGCAAACTTTGGGACTGGAATGTTTTGATTTTCACAGGTTAAGGTTGGAAACTGCATTGATCTGTTTAATCTAGGTATAGAGTTACGAGTGTAAACTAGATTATAAACACGATATATCTTGCTCTAAGTGATAGGTTACGTGAAAGGCAAGGTTTCCGCAGTCAAAGTTCTGTAACTGTAGAGAGATATGAAATGAAGTATTGGGCAAACTGCGGTCGTAACTTGGAACAGAGTTGTTTGCCGTTGGCCGATAGGCACCCCACGTAGGACGTTTGTCTTGACGGAGAAATGTCAATCGTTACTCAATCCCCCCCCCCCCACTGCAAGAAAATATTTGAAATTTACGATCTTCAGAAAACTTTCACCGTCTTCTTGCAAAGTTTCCGCATAAAATAAATTACTTTAAATAAACAAATATTCCTTTAGGCATTCAAGTGCAATATGCGAGTACGTAAGTAACCTAACTACTATAAGTCCCAAATAATTATTATTAGCAAAATCTCCTTAATGAACGTCCATAATTACAGAAGCCTAAGTGACACAGAAATTATTTCAGTTCAAGATTAGGCGTCAACTTGTTCTTCCCTCACACTGACCCACTGCAAATGAAATGTTGAAGGTTAGAGGAAAATTACAAGTAAAGATATCCTTGTGCACCCCGTTAAGACACTAAAGGGTTTGAGTGGTCAGCTTCACGCCCCGGCCCCGTTTGCTATGTTCTATTTGCATCCATATCTGTTCAACCTGTTGCACTACGCTCACCACTGAGCCTGCAAATTTTAAGTATTTTCAAAGTAGGACCAACCCTAGTGATGGCGCAATATACCGGAAGACCTCGACGGCACTAATGCCACAGCATAACAACTCGCAAAAGACAGCTCATTACCGGATTTTTATGGCTAAAGAGCCCTAGTGGGTCTAGGCCTCCTCTTTGAGGTTCCTCGATCACAATTAGAGACATAATATGTGGACAGACATTAATCAGTTCTTCTTGGTTTTCTTGGACCTAGGACATATTTTAAAACGAAGCTGTAAAGCAACGTTCTTATCTACCAACTAATTTCCGTTTCACATAAAAGTAAAATGTAACGCAGCTAAAACCAAATCTCTCATTCGAAGAAGCCCCGACTCACTGTACATTATCAATACCTAATAGTACCGTCCCACTTCCTTCCCGGTTTTATACAGAAGTTCATTTACACTTTTGTTCTATTCGAGCCACACAAACAATCCGATTTATGCTTCAGTTATACCGTAACTCCACCAGATGAGCTGCACAAATCAAGCGTAAGACAAAGAGTATGAAATACGTATATTTTCAGTTTCACTTCAATTTCTTTTCTCGTTAACATCAACATTTATAAAACTAGCATGACCAAATCACTGTGTTATAACCCCACAACGCATGCATGCAATATGCCTTTATTGAACCAAAGGCCAATTCGGTATACAAGACAAGCCTCACCAAGGCCAATTCTGCATACAAGAGAAACCTCACCAATCATTAGTCTCAATATCCTGGTTTCAACTTTAGGGTATTTCAATTACGAAAATAATCTATCTTATCTGTTAGCCTACAATTCTCTTCCGGAAAGACCAAGGTCGATCCTCGCAGGGGTTAAGAGGACTGCTTATGTAACATTAAATAGGCTACGACTGACTCGCTCCGTATCCTCCTTCCCAAATCATAAATGAGCAGGTTCCTACTTAATTCGAGGCAATAAACCACTGATTTTAGAGCGGTTCCATTAATAGCCAATTCGATTCAATTACTCAATGCACAACTTGCATCGACACATCATACGTAATCATTCTCTGACACACTGCTCTCTTCCTTATACAATAAACACGTGTTGGTAGTAAGCGGTGGTTTTTTCGTAACCTACTTTCCTTGTTTTGTATCATTTTCCTATGACAAATATTTCGATTAGTAAGCACAGCTATTTATGAAGCGCCGTAGCGAGCCTGCCTACGACCTGCGGAACAAAGTTGTAATCACGCCCTGTTGTAGGCTGGCCTGGAGCAGTCGTACAAACATGTTTAACTCAGCGACCCATATTAGATTTAGGAAATCATAAATGATAAAAGTTAGGCAACATTCTATTAAACTTTCCACCAACATCTGGATCTATGCACCACGCGCGAAATGTAGTACAGTCCATGTGGTACAGCAGAAAAGCTGCAACTTCAAGCTAGCAAATACTGAAAGGAGCCCCATATCGATTGCAACAAATGCGCCAAGAGAAAATCATCTCTGGAACCCAATCCTATTCAATTCTCGAGACAGCCATTTGGAGCTGATAGCGATTGGTCCTATCGGATTGAGTGAACCACGCGTTTGTGTGTGTTGGAGAGATGTAGGAGAGAGAGGGCCACAAGCTTCGAATGCTCCTGCTTTTGTGTGATCGCCAAAATGGTTTTCGTGAAATTCTTAGTACTCCAGCAAAACTCTAGTCTTCCTCATCGGCACCTCTCTGTCTGCTGCGCTGTTTGAGGAACTGCTAGGACTTCAGCCATCTCCGCCAACACGAGACACACAATGGCGTCATAAGTGTCATGCTAATCCATTTATTTTTACGCGCACTAGCTTCTCATTAACCTCCAGTCTGACACTTCTTAATCTTGACCCTTGTCACAAATATCTTAAACAAAAAGATCTGAGGGTGAAGAAAATGTAGTGCGTGTTATTTCATGGTCCGATGTTCGACCCTCATTATATTCTTAAGAATTACCTTTATTAATTTAATAATTATGCTTCATAAAACTCTATTTTAACGGCGCTTAGTAAGATATACGTCGAAAAACTACATGATGCTTACACCGAGCAAGCTGGTTTTAATGGTAACGCTTCTGACGGTATTCGGAAGATTCCCGATGTCCATCTCGGTCGAACACCGACCATCCTCAGGCATTTTGCGGGTGTTCTTGGTCGTCCGGGCACACACCGCGGTGGCATCTTACATCAGTCACAACCGCTACCTACCACCTCGTTTCCGATTCACTATCATCCATTTATTTACTGCAATATACTAAGTTGCTGACAGCGATGTTAAACTGCAAACGAACCAAAACAAGCAACGATTATGAATTAGGAATAACATGGATCACAGTTAACGAAACCTGCTTCCAGGTGCGATACCGGAAATTTTCCGGAGAGACTAAACAGAACAAAATTCCGAATCAGCATAACTCTCCAAAATTGACCATTCCGTGCATAAAGATTATAATTAATATAATAAACACAAATGTACCTGCAATACGTAAAATATATTATACTTCATCTATACATATAAGTTGTGTTACGTGATTCGGCGAATGTTCGCGATTCCCCAGAAAGAATGACATAAATAAATAAAAGCATTGGTTCAAAACGATATTTTAATCTTTTGCTCGCATTACTCTGTGTTTGTCTCTATAAGGATGGCGAACAATGTAGCACAACTTACATGTATAGATAAACTGTAATGCAATTTACACACTGCAAGTACATTTGTTGGTATACTAATCACCGTATAAAAACAAGGGGAAAGTGCACCCTTGTACAGGGACTGATGCTCTGTACAGGCCGTACGGCCCATAGGGGAAGCAGAGGTATAGTTCTACTCTTTCTTGACCACGGCACTAGAAGGGGGTGAGGAGTCAGCGTCACGCCCTGGCCGCTCTTTACCCCCGGAAAAGACCCGGTATCCATTGTACAGGAGGCTGGGTGGGCCCCAGAGCCGGTCTGGACAGGTGCGGAAAATCTCGCCCCCACCGGGATTCGATCCCCGAACCGTCCAGCCCGTAGCCAGTCGCTATACCGACTGAGCTACCCGGCCCACAATCACCGTATAACTGTGTTGCAAAAGGGACTCGAATACGGGATACGTGAATACGATGCATAGTGACGCGCAGCAGCACATGCCACGGCTATAATATGTGAGTTTGTCTTGAAGGCAACGCATTTCATGTGACCTATAGTTTATTCCCCAAACGCCTGGGCAGCTTTGCTCTTGCGAATCATCAAACCGAGTTACCAACTTCACTGGGTCACTAAGCAAACAGGTATTAGCAAAGTATATTTACATGGGCAGAATGCCTTTGCCGGTACACTAAATCCTAACTCTAAAATGGTTATATTAATTTGAGAATGACCCCCTAGCAACAAATCTTAAGTTCAACACGGAAGGAAACACACCGCGATTTGGAGCCTTAACAAGCATTTCGGCATGACCATGTACTGTACAGCAAGAACACAGCCAAGTCCGTATGAACAGAGGTCCGTCTTAGTTTTCTCTTCTACTTTTCTTCACAAATGATATTCTTCCCTTCCACAGTTCCTCCCGTTCCTTCTTTCTTCTGTCTTCTCTGCCTCATTCCCTTACCACTCATTTCCATCTCTCATCTAATCCTTAATCCGTTCCTTCTTCCTTCGTTTATTCTATCCTTAACACGTTTTCCTTCTCTTCGTTCACACTCTTTTTCTGCTTATTCTTTCCTTCTATATGTCACTATTTATTCCCTCTACGGCTGTCTATCTTTATTTCTAGCGTCCCGTCCTCCTCTCATTCTTCCCTTCGTTGCTACTTCTACATACTTCTTTGTTTATTGGACCGTGCATCATCTTGATAGTTTAATAAAGAGAGACCAACTTGATGTCACTTGCTTTTTATTTCATTATTTAATGCTCAACATGTTTCGGATGTTAGTACATCCATCCTCAGGAGCTTGCGACTTATTTGTTGAGTTAATTCATGGGTTGTATTGCTCTGGTTCGATGCGTGTTGGTGTTACGGTGTGGTTGGGCTGGGGCGGTCTGGTATCCGGATACCACACCGCCCCAGAACACCAAAATGCTGAAGCATATATTAAATTAGCTGTTAGTAACAGGGAGCAACCTGTGGCATAACATTATTTAACGTTCCCAAAAATATAGTGCAGGTAAAACTATCCCTCGACAAGACATGAAGGCATATGGGAGAATGAAGGTGTGGTTTACCTGGTTCTTAACTTCAGCACTAGAGTGAGTGGTCAGCTTCACGGCCCAGTCGCCTTATCCCCAGACAAAGTGTACCCGTTACCCACAGAACAGGAAGCTGGGTGAGGCCCAGGGCCGATCTGAACTCACTGGAGTGAAGACAAATTTCAGTGGTTCCTTTTACAAAAATCAGCAGTGACTGTCCGTCTCTCTGGCTGTATCTTCAACTATTGATCGAATTTTGCCGTTTTAATTGTTTATCATTAACAGTTTGTAATCTCACCATTAAGTGAATCGTTCTGACCCCATAGGAATACTTCCGGTTATCTTATCTCGTTCCAGACTCCCCTCTAATCACATCTCTCGTTCCGCCCCAATTGTCTCATAACTTTGTAATTAATCTGCCTTAACAGAAAATAAAGAACGAAAATTTTGGAAATTTAGGTTGGTATTTAACTGTGCCTGGCGTCTGTTTTAAGCTACATGGTGTATAGAAGGGCAATATCAAAAAACTGATAAAATTTTGATAGCACATATTTAACTGGTGTGTTTTTTATGACTTCCACATTAAAAAGTGAGCATTATGCAAGTATTTTGAAACACACATCAGGCTCAGGTCATAATTCCTATACCGTGTCTTCAAGACAGTGTTTTCTCAGGTCAGTACTTAGCAACGTACACCCTAACACGTTTGTCAGATGGGTTTTGCAATGAATTGTAGCGAATACAGCTGACACTTTTTAGACCCGTACAGTTACTAAAAATCAGACACAGCAGATAGGGTACACATATAAAAATTAATCCAAACCGCTAAATAAATCTGTCCTTGTGGCAGTAGATTAACCTTTTTAAAGCCTACTGGTTATCTGATGCACCAATAGGCATAACACTAAAAAATTTTACATTCTGCCACACTGTATGTGTTTTGTATTTATCTCAGAACAAATGGCAACTTTTGCCCAATACAACATAAACTGATTGATTTTTATAACCGAGATGATAAGTGTTTACTGCTCGGTACGAACTGGGTCCTTAAATAAAGCAGTCTTCGCTTCGTCTATAAAGGGTTCCACTAAATAGGATTAGCACTTGCAGTGGTCACACAACGTACACCTTACGTATTATAACAACCTGATGAAGTATTTAAAGTGTGAAAAACGAGTACTTACGTCATGCGACGTGTGACCAGGACGTTCAAACATTCCCACAAAATAATGAAATTCGAGAATTAGAAGTGATAAGTTGAGAAATGGAATGGCGATAACGCGAAGGCAGCAAAACCGCAGAATGAAACGGTGCGATAGCAAAATGCAATTTCCTACTGAAACTGCGTAACTGGATGCAAAAGCGGCCATCTGAACTTCGGAATAATTTAAAGAAAATGAACATAACGTTTCTAGAAGCTGCAAAAAATGAAGTCAGCACAATCTTGTTCTGCATGCGTCAGCGTCATTGTCCCACTCAGCAACTGAGCAATTACTGGAACGACGCAATAAACACGTTTTGATCATTACTGTTTCGATCGCAGACAGTTCCGTGACGAATGGCGGTCCATGTATGGAATACGTCCAGCGAGTTGTGATATAGCGTCTCTTTAGATGTGCACCCTGCTCCGGTAAAACATTTTAACGGTAAGAATTTAATAGGGAAAGTTACATTATCGAATTTGTAAAAGGGAATCACGAACAATTATGACATGAGAGAAGACTTTTTGTATATTTGGACCTTCGTTAGACAACAATGGATACGAACTGAGGGAATTTTAATTAGTGTCTGAACTTTACAACATATGATATTACGGAGCAATTGAACCCATAACAGTATAATTTCATTACAGAAAGGGACCTTCAGCTTCCGATGATGTTCACTAGCACTCTATTCACAGTCTGTACCAAACTGTCATTACGCATGAATTCAAGGAAAACTAATTTTCCGGTACGTAGCAATGAAACACTAACGCGAAGTGCAGAGGACTTAATGGTGGTGATTGTGGTGGTTGTAAATGTAGTAGTAGTAGTAGTAGTAGTAGTAGTAGTAGTAGAAGTAGTAGTAATAGTAAAACTGGTGGTAGTAGTAGCAATAGCAGCAGTGAAAGTGGTGACAGTAGTAGTAATAGTAGTGGTGACAGTGGTTGTAGTAGTAGTAGTACTATTAGCAGTGAAACTGGTGCTAGTAGTAATATTAGTAGTAGTAGCAGCAATGAAAGTGGTGGCAGTAGTATTAGTAAAATTGGTGTTAGAATAGTAAAAATGGTGGTAGTAGTAGTAGTAGTAGTAAAAGTGGTGGTAGTAGTAATAGCAGCAGTGAAAGTGGTGACAGTATTAGTAATAGTAGTAGTGACAGTGGTTGTAGTAGTAGTAATAGTAGTAATAATAGCAGCAGTGAAAGTTGTGACAGTATTAGTAATAGTAGTAGTGACAGTGGTTGTAGTAGTAGTAGCAGCAGCAGCAGCAATGAAAGTGGCGGCGGTGGTATTAGTAAAATTGGTGTTAGAATAGTAAAAGTGGTGGTAGTAGTAGTAATAGCAGCAGTGAAAGTGGTGACAGTATTAGTAATAGTAGTAGTGACAGTGGTTGTAGTAGTAGTAGTAGTAGTAGTAGCAGTGAAACTGGTGGTAGTGATGGTAGTAGTAGTAGTAGCAGCAGCAGCAATGAAAGTGGTGGCAGTATTATTAGTAAAATTGGTGTTAGAATAGTAAAAATGGTAGTAGTAGTAGTAGTAGTAGTAATAGTAGTAGCAAAGTGGTAATAGTAGTAGTAGAAGTGGTGGTGGTAGTAGCAGTAGTAGTAGTAGTGACAGCAGCAGTAGCAGTTTTTTCTCAAAATTCTATAGTCGATACAATATTCGGTATCGTATTTATTCTGCACTGCCCCTGTCTGTATCCTGTTACTTCATCACGGCACTGTAGGCGCATCTGGCAATCCTCTCTACCAGTAAAAGCCTTTGAAAGATTCGAATTAAACAGTACGACCTTGTGCGCAAACAAACAAGCAGTTCCAGTTGGATGAAACCAGAGAATCGATCACATAAGATCCATTCGACTATAAATCTCAATACATGCGGCATATCAAATAAATACAAACCGTTCGAGTAACGAGAGACTCGAGTAAGCTGCAATTGTACCAGAGTGTCTAACATGCACTGGGAAGGCACCAATTTTACTGCAACTTGTTCGGCGCACCAGGTGACCTGAACAGTTACGTGCTTTAGTCCTACAAGGCAACTGCCATGATAGTCCCCTGAACTAAGCACAATACTATTCCTGGCCAGTGGAATTGCTTGATTCGTACAACAGTATTAACGTTGCCCTGTCCTTTGTTTGAAGCAGGGCTGACCAAATCCACCCCACAGAAGAACCACATAAAATTTGCACGGACTCGCCCGAGGGCTGAAAAAAGGGGGGAAGTGAATTAATTAGAATTAGACCGGTTTACTGTGTGTTAAAAGTTATGACTTATGGTTTCTAAACACTTTATCATCTAATAAAGTTGCCACATTACGTTCTATTTGTTAAATTGAATTACTGAAGTTATTCAAGTTACTGAGGTCTGCATGTGGCCGGCTGGCCGCATGTTGTTCAGCCCTGGTACAAGATATAGTGTTCATACTACATAAGCCTACAAGATATTTTGGAAGGTGGTTCCACTTTCGTCTACCTCCGTGAAACAGATTCCTTGAGACCCAGAATGTCGCTCAGGCTCTGCAAGTAGTCCTACATTATCCTTGTAAAGCCTACTTGTTACGTCATGCACCAACAAGTTCAACATTCAAGAATTGTACGCTCTGCCTACATTGTGTTTATGTGTTTTGTATTTATCTCAGAACAAACAGCGACTTGTTCCACTTACAACATAAAATGGTTGGTTTTTCCAACAGAGAAGAAAAGTGTTTCCTGCGCAATACGAACTGGGTCTTTAAATAAAACAGTCTGCGCTTCGTCATTAAAGGGTTATACAAAACCCGATGGTTAAGAATATACGAGGGGGTGCTGATAAGTCCTTAGACCGACCTACTTCCGGATGTCGTAGGAGGGAATCGATAGTGTCTTTGGAAAGAGGGGTCTGTTCATGTGCCGAATTGCAAGTCTTTTTGTGTTACAGAGGCTGAAAGCACGCATGTCAGGCGACGCGCGCGATTTCAACAACATGGAGACACGAGCAGTCATCAAGTTTTTTTTTCCTGCAAGGCAAGGCGCCGAGGGAAATTCACGCCATTCTGACAGAAACATTAGGGGAAAATGCTCCATCGTATGCCACCGTCAAAAACCGGGTGGCCTAGTTTAACCGTGGTGATTTTTTCCACTTGTGACGCTCCTCGTCCTGGACGACCCAAAACAGTGACCACCCCGGATATTATTTATCAAATTCACGAGCTAATCTTGGAAGACCACCGGATTTCGGCTAAATCAATAGCTGAGCTACTGGACATCTCACGTGAACGGGTTGGGTCCATCATTCGTGAAGATTTGGACAAGCGGAAGCTCTCCGCGAAGTGGGTCCCGAAATGCCTGAACGCGTATCAAAAACGTCAACGGTGCCATTCGTCTGAGCAAATTTCGAATTTTTTAGACGCGATGCAAATGATTTCCTGTCGTGATTGGTGACCATGGATGAAACCTGGTTATATCACTATGACCCGGAGACAAAGCAACAATCAATGGAGTCGTGGCATAGCGGCTCACTCCGCCCAAAAAAATTCCGAGTGCAAAACTCCGCTGGAAAAGGTCTCGCCTCGATTTTTTGGGATCAAGACGGCATCCTCCGCATTGATTTTCTTCCAAAGGACCAAACTATCAACGCGGAGAATTACCTATCTCTGCTGGTACAATTGAAGGACATTTTGAAGGAAAAACCCAGCGGAAAGTTCACCAAGTTGGTCTTGCCCCAGCTCACCGGGCACTTGCAACCCTGAAGAAACTGCCCTACCTGGGCTTCCAATGTCTTGATCACCCACCCTATTCTCCGGATCTGGCCCCATCGGACTACCGCCTGTTCTCTGGACTGAAAAACAATTGAAATGTCGCCATTTTTCGTCCGACACAGAGGTCATTGCTGCCGCGGAGACCTGGTTGGACGGACAACCTTCTGATTTTTTTTGAGTGGCTTGCAAAGGTTAGAGCAACGGGCTAAGAAGTACACTGAGCTTCGTGGGGATTATGTGGAATAAATCTCGAGTTTGGTCGCTGTAGCTTGTTTCCTTCTTGGTTGGGCTAAAGACTTATCAGCAGCCCCTCGTAATCACAACAATCCTCCATTTTGGCCTACCTTTAATTAGTTAAATCCAGATCACATCTTCACACCCCAATTACTTAAGATACACTTTAATCTTATCATAAATCCATGCCCAGGTCACCCAATTGATCTCCACCTTTCAGGTTTTCGTACTAACCTGCAGTCAACATCTTCCAACCGTTTACGCTGTTTCTTCGATACAATAACCAAAAATAACACCAGCTAACGGGTACAAAATGTTCAGCTCTTCACCGCATAACTATGGCCACCACCATATTCTTTCTTCCCCATTAAGTTCAAATACAACCTAATTTGGCATACCAAATCCCACTCGTACAAAACAGCAGGCAAAATCACACTTTCGTATTGGTTAAGGTCCTAGATAGATGACAGAGATATTAACGACTGTGATCTGAACAGTAGCAATCCACTCCGGTATTTATTATCCTTTCCCATTCTTTATTGCCGTCCAAGCCTGAGATTCTTTACCGATTCTTTAGAGTTTTCACGCCAGTCGTAATTGTGGATATGTACTCGGTATGCAATAAATGTTACAACACCGCGTGGTCCAGAAGATGTAACATAGCCCACAAGATACCAGAGGAATTACAATCAGTTTCCGGTCCCTGCCAATACTATTGGACACATAATAAAAAACGAAGTGTAACGGTAATGTGTCATCTGAAGATGGCAGTGGAACCAACTGCACAAACGCTGCGTGCTACAAGCATGGGGTGAACGTGGCAAAATTCGTGACGCGTGATACGGCACTGTAAACAAGCCACGAAATTAGATGTGTGTGTGTGTTCGACACCCAGTGTTAGCCTTCTCCAAAGATGGTTCCGTAAAGGTGCAGTTGACCTTGTGCACGCTATGAAGGTATACATAAGGAGCGGAGGTAAAGTTCCACTCATTCTTAACCTCCACACTGGAAGGAAGTGAGTAGTCGTATCACGCCCCGGCTGATTTAACCTCGGGAATAAAAAAAACTGGGAGCCCTGCACTAGTGGCCTGTGTGGGTCCTACAGTCCATGTGGACGGCTCCATAAAGAAGGGTGCGATCACTCTACTTCAACAGTGGATTAAAACATGATTGCTATGTAACACGGCTTTCTCATTCCAACCACACACCTTGTCATCATTTTCGAAACTAAGTACTATCACAGTTGGTACAGCGTCATTAAATAATGCATGAATGATAAATATAGCAGGCATAGAAGTGTGCGTTCTGTTCTGTGCTACTGTATTTCAGTTGCAATGCTGGGTTGTACTAATTTGCGTGCTGGGTATTTCGTTCGCTTCTTTATGACCGTAGCGTGACAGGCAGTCGCATTTGGCAGCGTCAAGCCTGATCTCCAGTTATCAACGGCTAGGCCGGTGTATCAGTTGTTGCCTCGCTTTTCAATATTAGTTTACTTGCGAAAAGAAGAAAACTAGTAAAACAGGCTGTCTTTTCGGTCTGATATCGATAATAAAATTCTTCTTCCGGTGACTCTCAATTTAGGGGAGCCAATTCCATCACTTTTCTCTGGAAAATATTTCACAGAAATGAAAGAGCTTCATATTCTCCACTCACAGCTCCGCTGCGACACTCTTTTCAAGAACACATCTTGAAGAGGTTTGACTCTTCTTTTCTCTTTATCTGTTTCATCTCTCCAATTTCCTTCTAACGTCCTTCCATCTCTTTATTGTGAGTATCTCTTTTCTTTCTTTCATTCCCCTAACCTAACTTCCTGGGCTGCAGCTTTCCATTCTCTGGAATCTGGATAAATGTGTTCCATCTCCAAGCTTCTTACTTGCGCCCAGATCCGTAAATACCAGTGCCACCCTTCACCTCCAATCTCTAGCATATTTTTCCCAAGATGTTTCTTTTCCTCCTCATGTCTTCTGATTTTTCGCGGGCGCCCTTCTTTTAGTTATTTTCAAGATAAATATTATCTGCAATTTAAAATTGGTCGTAAGCTGCTTCCAGAGCCTCGGGTAATTTTTCGTATACAACTTTATTTCCAAACATTCAGAATTTTTATAATAATAGTAAAGCGTATCCTGCTTTTCGTGGAGAAGTCTTGCAGTGATAAACAATCCCTTCACAAAGGCCAATTTGGAAACATGAGCGAAATGAAATACTAACAGCAAATGCATTGAATACGTCATGCATTAAATTTACAAAAACCAGTTAATATTCATAATTATAACTTAAATTAAGGGCGTCAAACTAAAAAATTTTTTTTATGTTTTGCTGACCATGCATCTCAGTATAATCTTAGTAATTAACCAACTTAATGCACAAAATCTTGTTTCATAATACGTTTATTATATGCCTTTACATGTTTCCAGCACTATGTGCTCATCATCAGGAGGTCAAAATTGTATTATACAGCATCTGGTATCGTCACACCTACAGGTGTGATGCATGTAAATGAAGCGGCGTAAAACAGTTTGAGCAAATACGGTAATTATTAAGATTACAAACTGGATATGAATGTGCGACCAAAAAATAAGCGTGCCTTTGCCACTATGTATATTTAATAAACAAGCTAAGATACTATAAAACAGTCGCAAGGCCACAATATGTATATAAAGTATTGTAACACAAAGACTACTGATAGTAACATAATTAAGATGCTTCCAGCAGAAAAGCGCCTAAAACGAGCCCAGTGGAATGTCGGTAATGAAGGACGCTACCATTAAGATTTATGGACATCACGGACCCAGGAAACTTGCGAGCGTTATCTTCAAGTGTAGACGGACAGAGAACTTTGAAACACCATACAAGTTTGACTGTCTTACAACTTGAATAAGGAGGTCAGAGTGATTTCTTCTTGTAATAAAACCAACTAGATGCATTAATTTCTCAAATTTGTTTTTGAAACAAAACTCTACACTTTTCGGACAGTTCCTCTGTCCATCATCTGGAGTTTTTCACTGTACACACAGCAATGGTATGTACCATACAGGTTTACTGACGGCTTGCGAGCAGGATCAGGACGGAACTGCAGTTCCGTCTTGATCCTGCCGTCAGCAAACCTGTATGGCACATATCATTGCTGTGTGTACAGTGAAAAACTCCAGAAGATGGACAGAGGAACTGTCCAAAACGTGTAGAGTTTTGTTCCAAAAATAAATTTGAGAAATTATTGCATCTAGTTGGTTTTATTGTAAGAATGTTCACGATGCACGGTCATCTGAATGTAAAAAAAAAAAGAGGTCAGAGTGAGTCTCAAATTTGTCGCACAAAGATCAGATAACAATATATCCCACGCCCCTACAGAGTCATTATTGTTTCCAGACATCCAAATTACGTTAAGGAACGAACGAACACACAAAAACAAGCACTTGGCTGAAAATTAATAATTCAGCGGAACGATAACAACTCAACTTTTAATGCCGTTCGTATCTTCTGTGCATTTGTGAGACAAGGACGAAATGTGTAAATAAAATGAAACTTAAAATAAATTAATGTTGCTAAAATGTGCATACGCACACACACACGCACGCACGCACACGCACACGCACGCACACATATATATGAACACATACATACACACACCACACCACACACACACATATATACAAAACACACATACATACACACACACCACACCACACACACGCGTGCGCGCGCCACACACACACACACACACACACACACATATATATATATATATATATATATATTTATTTATTTATGTATATATATGAACACTCGTACATACACACACACACACACGCACACACATTAGCCTAATACTCGCGTAAGAGAAGCATCATTTAAAGGTGTCATCAGGGTCTACAGATGACTGCTTGACCCTGAAGATAAAGGTACAACTATCCTTCGAAAGGTCAAGAACTACTCGCCCAACGACACGGTGTCACATCCCGAAAGACTGGAATCCTCAAAACACCGCTGTGAAAACCTCGAATTTCGCAACGAAAGGAAAATGTCCTTTACTCCTGTACAAAGTGGCCTAGACTGTAGCCTAAACGAAAACAAAAAATGGCCCCTACAAAAGATAGCGTCTACCCTATCGAATTTGATCTAAATCTGTCAGATAAATGTGGCGCCTTTACAACGGCATGGGACGGTGCACGTGATTTCAATCCCTTTTCCACACTGAAAATCATTTTCTTAATAAGACAATCTGTAGTTTTGTCGTGATATTACGTTAAATGAGGCATATCGACGTCACTTACAGTTATGCATTTATTGTACGTTATATTCGCGAGGCTTTTCATGACAAACATTCTCTCCCTGAAAAAGGTAGAAGGCAAAGTCGCAAAACGACGCTTTCTAACTGGTCCAGTGAAACATAATAAGAAGATAAGGAGAAGTATACAGCTTGTGTAGTCTAAATTAACATTATAAACACAATTTCATTAATCGAAATTTACAACGATACTAAAGAAAATAACACACTGTAGTACCTGCTCTGCTGTGTTCAATTTAATCCCTCTCAACACATAATATTGATTACATAAGCTAGTCGTAATTTCTACTCTGTACAAATGTAAGGCACGCCGAACAAATTACAGTTTCCACCGGTAAAGACGTGTGCATCGTCAAGTTTACGGACGGTATGATACGGCTCGCCAACAAAAATAAATCTTCATTCCTGTTCTATATACAGATATATTAATGAGTAAACTGATAAATTGTACTTTTTACCAAATGTTATGAAGGTGATAAAATCGAGGGGATGAATTCCACTGATGATATGGAAAAATTCTTGCAAAATTTTAGTTGGAAAACACGAAGAGAGAAGACATCACTTGAAAGACCTAGGCAGAGATGAAAGAATAATATTAACATTTATTTTAGAGGTGCGGGTGTAAAAGTATGTATTGGATTTTTTGACTCAGGGGAGGAATTACAGCACAGTCTTTTAACTAGTGGGGGGACTTACTGGTTCCACAGAGGAGCGTGGATTTCTTGAGCACCGTCTCCACAAATCAGTGGACTGGTTATGCGCACAGCATGCGTGGCAGTTGAAGTTATCCCCATCGGATGACAACATCAAAATATTGCGGCAACACTTTCATTGTATGATTTATTTTTATCTATTAAATAGGAAAATAACAGCCTCAATCCTGTCAAAAAGAATTCCACAACGTGAAACTTCAAAACAGCATTCCTAAACATTCTGCCACCCACAATGAGGGGCGCGTCGTTGTCGAAGATCAAATGCAAGTTACAGTGAGAAGTGATTACGGCCTCTGCTGCCTGGAACATTTTCATACCGACACACTAATGCTGTCATTACATTAAAACAGTCGCATGTCCATTCTTTCATGTGTCCTTTTAATGAGAGCTGCGTTCAATTGTTTTCAATCTCGTTAAAATAACTCACAAAAAGCACCAAATTCCTTCGCGACTGTAGTCACATGTAATCGGGACTTACAGCGGTCTGCGTATTGTAACTGCGTGTGTGCTACGATATTTCACTGATTCTGATGTTTCGAGCATAGTACAATATAAACGAAGATATATGTTACTAACTTTAACTCAGTTGCCAGAAGAAGAGTCCTATCCTGTTCTTCAAGCATCATGTTCAAGATTATGTAATACTCATATTTCAACTTGTCTTACTGTATCATTTTGGTTTGTCTCGAAATTCAAATTTCGAGAGTGCGTTATATACATATGTTCTTAAAATGGCAAAATTGCTTTCCTTTACAGTCCGCTACGCTTCTTGGTTGAGTAAACATTTAATTGTCTTGCCATATCTTCATTTTCAATGTGCTCCGTTGGAATATATTCCCTGATACTGCCAGGCAAAGGATAAAAGCTCTCATCTCTTGCATTAAATTGAGATGCATTTCTCTTTATAATTATCTGCCACGGTCCCCAGGACAGTCCCAATTCTTCGTAAGCCTATTAGCAAGCTGCTTGTGCCTGTCTGTCCTGTGTCTTTACTGCAACTATCAGTAGGCCTACCTACTACACGTATTCCACATGGTAGCAGCATCTCGTCACCAAAGAGATCAACGTCTCTATGTATTTTAAACTGCTCCTGTCACACGACAAACGCGGCAGAGCGGTGGGTAACCCTAATATAAAGTAACGAAAGGAATAAAATTATGAAAGACGTAGACACTAAAAGTCTGTTACGAAGCAACTTTTAGCCATTCAGATATTTTCCTTAAGGTAAATCACACAAGTTTCCTTGGAGCCACCTTTGATCCAAATTGTCAACCGAAGTGTTACAGATCGCAAGTAATTCTGTAGATCTCTCTCTGATTTATGCACATTTGCTTATTGCTGTCACAATGTATACGACCCCCTCAGTCGAAACAAGTCGACCAGATAATAAAAGACCAATTCACTCAAATATTAAAAACTGTATTTATTTTGTTAACCATCCACATCAACTGCTAACACTACATTTACGTTGGTTACACATTTCGACAATCAAACTGCCCTCATAAGACTTCCTTTTTGCTGTGTTGCTACAGCCCAAATCGGGCCTAGGCCACTTCGCTTTGAGGTTTCTACATCGCACACAATTAGAAACACACAAACCCAACAGAATTCCTCTGCACGAGTGTTCAGCCCGTCGCAGAGGTCGATATGTACACTACATATAACACAAGAGACCAATACATTCATGTCCTGAGCAGGATTCGAACCAGCGATCCAGTAATCAAGAACCTGCAGGCCTAATCCTTTGACCGCATGGCCCAAAGAATAGACCATCAAACAAATAAGTACACAAACAGGTATGTTTGAAGTAACGTGAAATAAATTTTAATGAGGAACATGTCTTTCAACATAGAAATAGATAAATCAGTTTTACGTGTATTAAAACTATATAAAAGATAAAGTGATCCCGTTACAGGCCCGGTGTGCCCCAGAGGGTGGGTAGAGGTATAGCTCTACTCTACCATGACCGCGGCACTAGAAGGGGGTGAGTGGTCAGCAGCATGCCCCGGCCACACTTTGCCCCGGGAAAAAAACCGGTACCCAGTTTACAGGAGGCTGGGTGGGCCCCAGGGCCGGTCTGGACGGGCGGAAAATTTCGTCCCCACCGGGATTCGATCCCGGACCGTCCAGCCCGTAGCTCAGTCGCTATACCGACTGAGCTACCCGGGCCACATTAAAACTATATAGTTATTGTAAAGCAACAGATCATTAAAATATTGAAATACTGTAACACAGATTGTGTTGCATGGCGAGATGAATGTTAACATGTCTTGTGTCAAATTCAATAAGACCCCTCTTAATTTTTACTTTACATAATTCACTTTACAATTGCATGCGAGTGAGCATTATTGGTTCCCCAATATACAGTGTGGGAAACACACACAATTTTAATCGAATAATGTGGAACAAAGAAAGCCGCAATGATATAAAATCACTTGTGTGGTGTGATGAAAGAAAGTTTATCCACGTGCATTGCGTGTCGGTACCCTTCGTTATCCTGCAGACATCGCAAAACGGTGTATTACTTCCTGCAGTTCACGGAAGGCTGCAGGCTGTAGGCATAGGAGGAACGTAGCCGCATTCTTCACAAGTCCCCAGAGATTAAAATCTAAAGGTGTCAGATCTTTGGACCGCGGAAGCTATGAGAGAGGTCCCACACATCCATGTTTGCCCCGTCTAAATTCACCGCTGATTGATAGCGGCATATGGCAATGACGGAACGGGTGCTGATGTCAGAAGATGGTTCAATGAGTTCGAGAACGGTCGTGTTCCGTATTATATGAGCATCACCGTGTTTAACAGGGCAGATTGTTTCACTAAAACAGAAGGTAAAGCTTTGCCGTAACAATTGATGAAGAGTCAAAGGGAAAATGGAACATTGGGCTTCCACGCTTAGACATCCGACACAACACGGACACCACAGCTGGCAACTCTACGCGCCGGCCGCACTTAACCGCTAGAAAATGCCTTGGTACTTACACACTTATACATTTATGACCAAGAAATACACATTTATGAATATGTTCAGTCTTATACTGTCACATTTCACCGACACGTTTCGATCACCCTTGTGAAAATCATAAGGGTCTAGAATAACCAGAATAAATTTAGTACACAAATAACTGAAGAATAAGGACCAACTAAATGCTACTTATTGTTTTATTGTACTCCTTATAGGCTCAACATGTTTCGGGCACTGCTATGCCCATCATCAGGAGCTCACGACTATAATGTTGATTATCACACAGATCGTCTCGTTCTTTGGTTGCTGTATGTTGGAGGTTAGGTGTGGTTAGGCTGGAGTAGTGTCCGGGCTGCAGGCTATAGCTTTAGCCTGCAGCCCGGACACTACTCCAGCCTAACCGCACCCACCTTCCAACCTACAGCAAACCAAGAACGAGACGACCAATGTGATAATCAACATTATAGTCGTTAGCTTCTGATGATGGGCACAGTAGTGCCCGAAACATGTTGAGCCTATAAGGAGTACAATAAAACAATCAATAGCATTTAGTTGGTTCTTAATCTTCAGTTATCACAACGATGAACGGTCCAACACACACCAAATAGCACACAAATAACTACAAAAACGTATGATAAAACCATTCATTTGGTATTCTCAAGCGAATCTTACGGTCTTCAAACTGCATGTTTACATTCGTTTTAAGATAAAATAAAATCGGGCGTGTATATATTGTTTAGTGGATGTGTATAGTTGGTTCGCACCTTGTTAGATAAGTGAAGTTGCACACAATAGAAGGGGTCGCTTGAGACTGGCGGTTGAAGCACTTGAAAATTTCGAAGTGCGTGAACCTACTGCGCCACCCCCTCGCCTTTACAAGTGAATATACAGTTGTGCGTTGGTTCTGCCTCGGCATAGCTCCACAGTGCCACCAAAGTATGTTACGCAGTATTAATCGATGTGCACAGATGTAGGGCAAATAGTGGTTACAGCAATGGGACAGATAACCGGTCGGGGCTCCTCCGCGGCTAGATAATCGGGACTCCCCACAAGTGTCAGCGAAGTTATTCCCAGACCTCGGAACAGAGAACCGGAATTCTGTCGTCGTTTAGAAGACAGAAATCCGATTACAAATAAACCACAATACATTTTAGCAGTTTGTACGTTTGACGGTCCCCTGGCCTATAGGCTCCAGCGCCGGGGGGTCTGCGGGGAACTTATGTACTTCACTGGATAATAGTAATAAGTTTAAACGTCACAAAGACCTATTTTGACTTTGATGTTATGCATCCCGTTGTGTTGGAATTCAATAACTGAACTATAGGTACTGCCATCTACAAAACATTGGTCATTTAGTTGGTTGTTATTTAACTGTGCCTAGTTGGGGCGTGAGTCACGCCCCAACTAGGCACAGGTAAACAGCACCACCACTGTAAACTATACTGTGGGCCTCAATTTCGAAGCAGGAATGAAAAGAAGGAAAATTAAAAACAGACCACACGGCACCGAGTATTATACAGTAGTCACTGAAGAATGAAACTACGAACTGTCCTAACAACACAAGAGAACCAAAAAGTTAACAACAATTTTTAAGAGTTATTGAGATATTGTACTTTATATTTTATATGTTTCCATAAATTTTAATATTAGTCTATATTTTAATATTATAAGAAAACGGTTATTGTAAACAAGAAGCCCTTTACACTTTATTTCGTTGTATCTTCCTTTAGATGATTTTTGTATTGAAATGCCTAAAGATGGCCTGAGAAAGGGCCGGAAAATGTAGCGTACATATAAGGAGCAATTAAAATAAGCCTATGCTGTGTTCGACGGAGTAAGTGTACTGTGTTCAGTAAGTAATACAATACGGATAGCTTCCATTAAGATTAGATACATTCGTGTATATGCGAAGCTTAAAATCAGCTTACATTCTTGAACGATTTGAATAACCTGAAGATGATCGCCTGTAGGTGGAAACATATAGCTTCATGTGACTAAAATACCAAATGAACAACCGAAGTTGTGTAGACGGTTATACCAATAAAAGAGAAAGCAATCCCTATAGAGGCTTGGACAAGCCCTTCGTGCTTCAGGAGTTTGAGACTCCTAGAATTTCTATAGGAAATTTGCACATGCAGATGGCAAGGTTGTCAGCCCAAAGCACTGGCCGCTTTTACCTCCAGGAGATACCCCTAGTACTCATATCTGTTAGAGGCTACGTCGACCCTAGGGCCATAGTGCGGCCAGAAGGATTAAGTCAGTGAAAAATCCCAATGACCCCACCGGACATCGAAACCGCGACCTCACGGCTTGTAGCACATTGTCTCAACAAACTGTGCCACTGCGTAATACCGACACTTCCAGTTAATTTCAAAACGTATTTCATTAAACCGACTGTCTGGAATAAATCCTTGTTTGTATTCTTTTCAAATATTAATCCTATGAGAAGCCTATAAGATACGCGAATATGAGTTAGGATAGTTTAGGTTCTAAACTGACATTTAAAAGCTGTAGAAAATCTTTAATAAAATGAAAGTCTTTGCAACTAATGCAATTACACAAGGGACCGAATGCACATTTCTGGCAAGATTCACGGCTTAGCGGTTAAGCGCCCACACGTCAAAATTTTCAACCGCGTGTTACGTACTGAACTCATATTTCGTTGTGATGAACGTGTGCGCTTAATTGGTCGTTAATTACGATAAAATGGTAATTGTGAGGAAAATTAATTTCCGTCAGGCGTGTTTCCTATGATTTATGTATAAAATCGCGATTGGCGTTTCAGTAAACACGCTGGTTTGAAAGCAAGCTCCGAGTACTTAATAAATACATCAAAGTTTTCGATTCTGAATTGCAGACAACTCGAAAAGGAGAAGCGCGGTGTACGAATGGTGTAACAATGTGGCGCGTTTGCGCAATGTTTATATCTCCTCGGATATCCTAACACCCCACTACCATTTTTTTTCACATTTGCACAGTGCATCCTGCTATTATCAAATTTTTTTTATTGCCAACTGATGCACAAGAGAATTGTTTTTAAAGGAGTATTGAAATTTACATTAAAATAGCAATAGCTGCAAAATGTTTCGGTGTGATCACCATCATCAGTGAGCGTACTGTGTGAGCTTACTAAAGTCACAATGTTAAAAGTTTGGTTAAAATACATCATTGTGGTTAATACGGCGGTGTGGCTGCATACGTCATCAGGTCTGCAATGAAAAACATCCCGTCGAGTATGGCAATAATAAGAAATTTTGAAAATAAAATAACATATAATTATTGCCATACTTGACGCGATGTTTTTCATTGCAGACCTCATAACATACGAAGCCATACCGCCAGATTAGCCACAATGATGTATTTTAACCAAATATTTTAACTTTGTAACTTTAGCAAGCTCACACAGTACGCTCCCTGATGATGGTGATCACACCGAAACATGTTGCAGCTATTGCTATTTTAATGTAAATTTCAATACTCCTTTAAAAACAATTCTCTTGTGCATCAGTTGGCAATACAAAACTTTGACCCCACTACCACTTCACTCGAAGAAGTTATAATTGTTGTCGAATTAATATTGTTACGAAACCTCAATAATATTTTTCCTTTGTATTTTCGACATACCTATGTCTCTGTAAACAATATTACGCGTTACCATGGAAACGCAACAACGCCATCTCTTTAGTATTAATATTGAGATAACATTTTGTAATGTTCTCGGCTATCCTAACAGCCTGATACTATTTCACTCGAAGACAGCGCTTTTGTTTTGTGGCGAAGAAACGTCACTAGCAACACGAAAACTACTTTCGTCTTCATGTAAAGTTTCCGAAATTTTTGTCCGATTTTAACCAAGATTGGATTTTCATAAAAATTTCCAATATCAAACTTCACAAAAATCCGTCCAGTGGGAGCCGAGTGGACACGCGTACAGACAAAAGCACGAATGGAGATGACTCAGATAACAGGCGCTTTTCTCGTCTTCCGCGAAAGCACCGAACAACAGCTACTGCCTCGTGTAAAATTGCCAGACAAATTGCACGAACTCAATAAAGGGATTTAACTCCTTTTCTCTGCCAGGTTGCTGCAGGCCTTCAATTTTCAAGCCTTTTTTGCAACATAAAGGAATTAATCTTAGCCTAACACGTTAGGGAGAACTCATTAAATAGTAACAGATAAGAACTGTAAAGGTCTTCTTTGTCTCATTATCAAAGTGCTTCCCCGGCTTTCATCTGTACAGTTGCGATAAACCATAGGGAAAATTAGGGGGGGGGGGTATTGGCCTACAACTTTTAAGTGGTACATAAGAATTTTATGGAAGATATTGGGGGAAACGTGATAGGAAAATAGCGCCTCAGATATCTAAGCGTTTATTACAGGGCAATACTAAAAGACTGTTTAATTACTGTAAAGAAATGGTGTGGACTGCATTCAACTGACTCGGGATGCAATCCAGTGGCAGTCACTTGAAAGCATGATAATGTACTTTTGGACTGCAGAAAACGCAAGTAATTTCTTGACCGGCTAAGAGACCTTCAGGTTCTTTAAAAAGGATTGCGCTTCAAGGGAGTATCTGTAGGTTCTTTGGACAAACAATACGTCAAAATCGGTTGCGCTTCTCTTACGACTCTATTCAAAGAATCTTCATGACATTGTGAGAAGGCAACAACAAAAGTTAACAAGCGAACGTCATCCTGTCGGTCTAACTGTACTTTAAAATGTAGTATTAAAAAAATAGTAATAAAACATGGAAGCTTGTGCTTCAATATGAAGTAAGTATATTTTCCTCCTTATCTCAGTGAAAATTCTCATTCCTCACTGGCCTATATATATATATATATATATATATATATATCACTCTACAGTCAAAGTGTCTTCTTTGCATATCCTACTTCCTGTAACTGGCATCACATCAAAAAATGTTTCAAACAGGTGATGTGCCATCTATACGTGAGATCTTCATGTTATATTATGTTATGTTCCATAACAGTAACATAACCATTCTTCTGTTTGATGCTCAGTTTGTGTAAAAATTCAGTTAACATGACCAAGATCCACTTACAGTTAAATACAAAGTACGTGTTATGTTTCGTTGAGAGGAATCAAAAATGAAATCCATAGAAATCCGTTACAGGTTTTGGAGACGACACATTCGGACTCTTCTGAATACATTTATGTATTCTAGGCACCAAAGGAATAAGAGTTCACACTTACCATGAAAAGGAAATCTCATTAAGACCTGAAATTGTATTTGAATCTTTTTGCAAAATGCTGCACACCAATCTAAGTCTTCCTGATTAGCTTCGAACACAATAAACCTGCAGACCCGCAAATGTTAAAAAGTCATGTACATTCTGTAAACGGCATTCGCCATGGGACGGACAGGGCCAACAAAGATAATACGTTTATTCGAACTGACAGTAGTAAAAACTTAAGGCGAAAAATAATATAAATTCACAAATAAATTTCTCAAATGTACTTTGCTGCAGCACACTTTCTACTGTCGTTATTGTGCACCTGAGGATACATACAAACCGTTTGGACTATACAACCAATTCCATGCAGCGGAATCCTATTGAAGAGCTGAAAGTTGCTCAGCTGGTGAAGAAGCCTGTTATGTAAACCAAACGTTCACTATCGGGATGACTAAAGTCCGTCACTAGTTCCTATTCTGAGCCAGGAAACCCAATTTAAAAACTTCATGTCCTGTTCCTCGAGATCCGTATAGATTTTCCGACTATTTTTCTATTTCCCTCATATCAACAATGTCAACAAGTCATAGTCTCTTCCTCGAGTTCAGCAGCTTACAGATGATCAGATTACAAATTAATATTGTGCAGTTTTCTGTAACCTTCATTTCACTTCGATCGAACTTTTTTTACCCATATTTCTTACTGACATGCCTATAATTTAAACACTGTCCCAAAGTCAGTTAAGCTAAAGCATTGATAATCTTCGGATGCCAATACAGAGTTATGCCAGTCAATTTGTAAAAGTGTGTCACAGCGTTGTGAGTTCTATAATGAAAACAGAGGATCTCATTTCGAAAACTTTTTGTACAATAAATCAACAAAACAGAATTTACAAACGCATCATGTCTTATATTTTATTAACTCTTGAACCTCTCTGTATGTTCTTCTAGTAGGGTGGGATATCTGGGCTTATAACTTTTGTGATTACACAACTGTTCAAAACATCAGAAAATTTACGGAAAAATTCGATTAGTCAGACTACTGGCTCACAAATTTTATCTTTCAGACCCTTACAATTCTATACCTGCATTACGGTCACTGAAATATTCATGCAAAGCAGAACAGCAATGGAGAATACAAAGCAGGAGCTGTGTAAGAAGAAATAACTGAACAAGAGAATGTATGAGCACAATGAATTGAAAGAAGGAGAATGTAGAAAGAGATGAAAAAGATTGAATGCAAGATATCCTGCTCCCACCAGGGATTCTTATGTGCCCTGGGACGTCGGAGAAGAACGGATGTGCCATAGATGGCACACAGACACAACGCGTATTGTAAAGAAAACTATCAGATCACTGGCCGACAAAACGTTTTACACAATACCCGATACATTTAACAAACGTAATTCGATTTTTCAGACTAATACACAGAATAATTTGAATAGCTGCGCGCCGTTATGTTCTTGGTACCTACAGAATCTGCCTGTTTTCCATGAAAAACAGTTTTTTATTATGTATACACGGTTCAACGTTTCGAAGAAAGTTGTCTGATAACTGATGACTGCATAAAGCTTATGTCGAAACATGTAGACAAGTACATAAAGTACAGTAGAAATCGGTTATGACGTCATGAAAAGGACTGAATATTTTGTGTTGTTATAAACAAGTATTGTTCTAACCGAGTATTACAAAGCTATGGTCATCAGTGACTTTTTAATTGGTACCACAGAATATCTGATGCTATAGATGAGGTGTCGTATAAACCGATGTCGTTATAACCGGGCTCGACTGTAATTAAAGTTATTACTAATGAAAAACAAACGCTAGTGGAGTGGCATAGTTAATACACAGAAGCGTGCGCTCTGACAGTATTGGCGATACACGCAAAAATTTCAATTCGAGATGGCGGCACAGCAAAATGTAGAGTTTTGCCGAAAGTTGGGGTTCACCTTTTTCGAAACGCTATCTCTGTTGTCCGACGAAACACAATGGCGTTGAGCAACATGCACTGAAGTTGCGTGATAATCGTTGTGGAGCTGATTAGCAAACCGCTTTATTTTCGTTCAACATTAATCTTCTGCCTTATATACGAAAAAATTGTAGGTCTTAACAGAACAATTTTACACCGTACCATGTTTATGTAGGAGGGACCGCGGTGGCACAGTGGTTAAGGTGCTGTGCTACAAATCGGAAGGTTGCTGGTTCGATTGGTGTCATTGGAATTTTTCATTGACATAAAATCCTTCCAACGGCACTATGGCCCTGGGGTCGAATCAGCCTCTAACAGAAATGAGTACCAGGAGCATTTCCTGGGGGTAAAGGCGGCTGGTGCGTAAGGCTGACAACCTTATCACCATCCTGTGCCGTTGTCATGAAATCTGGGAACCTTAGCTTCCTGGAACTCTCTGGGCCACTCCAGGCCTCTAACGGGACTGATTTACCTTTGATTTACCATATTTATATAAGATAGTGTTGTATGATAAGATTTTTAATGGACACTGACACCTCCATTGTGCATTCACTTCATTCAAAGAATGCATACAAGTGTTTAGTATATTCGCTACAAGGAAAAAAATAAACGCAGTGTATTGTACATATCAGGTGGGTTGCAAGAGAAACAAAAGAACATTGAAGAAGGATCCGTGAATGGGAGGTGTGTGCGAAGCTTCGCAGACCAAATGAGAGTCCTAACGCTTTTGTTCCATCGATTATGTTGCAGTTCTGTTCAGGAGTATTCACAGTTTCTAAATTTGTAAATTGCGCTTCACCCATCGGGCTTAGTGTTCATTTACTGCTGCTACAAATTTCTTGCTGACAAATCTTATCAATAATAAAGACATCAAATTATACTCGCACGTTACTCTCCGTATTTTACCATTTATACACCGGAAGCCAGCTAGTCCATATGATTTGGCACCCCTTCTTTGTAAACTAGAGGTCCCGGTTTCGAATCTCCGTCTGGTGATCTGCTATCTTAAATGACGTATGTCGTTGCTGTTTTGGTTTCCGCTCAGTTCCGGGATATTACTTTAAGTAGGTCACAATGCACAAGTCAACTATTTCCAGCAAAACTAATCGACATTACAGATAACGCAGTGCAAACAGACACGTTGTATTTCAATCCTACAACAAAAATAAGTTAATAAAAATTATACATTCCGTGAGTTTTATATTTATGTGATGTGTCCACGTCTTTATGGTAAGCTGTTTCAGATACACTGTGCAAAATTTTTATGTTTACATCCACTGGAAACCAGAGTAATACACGCCAAGTTGAGGCACGTGGGCAGACAGACATACGCTTCAGTTCCCATATACATATCCATGCGTGTAGAACAAGTACATTCAATATGCTGTCCCTTTATCCACTTCGTTTCCCAGATCAGTGGTCTTATTATACTGCTGCTAATTATTTTATATTGAAACAATTCACACATCTGCATGTCATATCGACATGAATATTTGGCAGTAGAGGAAGGGCAGTTCAGAGAGGCAAAGAATCGTTTATTTGTTCGTTATAATGAGAAGATTTTGCTTACTAGGCATTAACAATCTAACCAGCCTAATTTCTTGCACGGAAATAAACTAAAAAATGCTGATACGGACGGTACGAGTGGACCTACCAAAATCTGTACTGTATTCACGCACACGCTGTCACTTTCTATTTTCCGTCCAGCAGAACTTCTCATTGGCTGCAAATGCTGAACTGAAAGCTTAGTGAAAAAGCACGTACAGTGTGTTCTGTGTATGCAGCATATTTAGAGGTACAACACAGAAGGATCCTGGTCTTTGTATTGTCTTCATCACACAGTAAAATATAGATTTTTGGTACCTCTATGTCCATATATTTGTCTTTATACGTGTCTCCACCTCACAACCTTGGAAGAAAAGGATATATATTCATGACACTTGGTATGAGAGTGAAGTTACTGGAGGTTACTCCAACCTTACACTAACTATCATCCTTCCTTCGGTAACTACATGACAGAACAGCGAAATCCAGAAGTTACAGAATAATTATTATAAAGTTCTCAGTTGCTACGTAGTCACACAAAAATACGAACAAGTTTTATTTGGGTAATTTTTGAGCAAAACGTAATCTAACAACATAGTGACCCCCTAATATTTAGGCCTTTTTTATACGGGGTTATTCAAAATGATTGTTGGGGTTTTAACAACTTTTCATACACAATACACTTGAGATAGGAGTATATATTTTTTTATTTAATAGAACAACACTCCTGGTTTTTGTTACATACCTTACAGGTGCTCTATATGTGCACCCTTTGTGATTCTATAAACATCAACGCGATAATCGGGTTCGTTCCGCATGTCAGCGGTGATGGTTTCAATGGCGGTTCTGATTCGTACCTTCAGTTCCGGTATACACACGCACCCTGTCTCTTGAAACTGTGCATACCACCTTCGAATGGAATTGTCAGATGGTGATTGTTTCCCGAATTTGGTGTGGAATTGCCGCTGGGCAATTGTAACCCGACAATCATTTTGAATAACCCTGTATTTATAACATCAGGAACTGCAGCTGCTCCCACTGACATTGTGACACCCTGCAACAGACTTAAACCTTCATCAAAGCCTCTGTCAAACCCGCAAATATTTCAGTTTATCTATAAGCTTTATTCTTCCCAAGAAGGGAGTATCCACACTAACCACATAACAAATATGGTACAATTGAAGCCACAGGCATTAATATCCATCACATAGGTATCAAACCTGGTCCCACTAATTGTTCTATGCGCGTTCTGTGGCGTTTGGGAGAATAGTTAACCAATTAACAAGCGTACACATAATGAACAGTACACATATAACCGTGTACACATCGTACTTAAGTCCAGGCCACAATAGAACAGCTGTAAGGCGCAGATCAGTATTGATCTGTAATTGCGATACTGCAACATTAGCCGCCAAGCAATACGTGTACTGTAATTTTGTCCGCTATTTTTTTTTTTTTTTTTCAAATGTACACGTGATTTCCACCCAACACAATTTCGAAGTTCTAAAAAGCGGTCCCGGGGAAGGGTTAAGTATGAAACATGGCCAACAAATGAAAAACGGGTTTAATA
>Ga0123352_10001154_pt1 | contig 34447 bp, 17 predicted proteins | sample TergutLab28metaG_FD_89700 | JGI IMG/M metagenome (GOLD analysis project Ga0123352, IMG submission 89700) | Labiotermes labralis P1 segment gut microbial communities from Petit-Saut dam, French Guiana - Lab288 P1 | ecosystem: Host-associated > Arthropoda: Insects > Digestive system > Gut ...
ATTGGTACTAGTTGTGGGGGGGTTTGGGGTGTGGGGGGTTTGGGTTTTGTTGTGGAGGGGGGGTTGGGGGGGGGGGGGGGGGGGGGGTCTGTGCTCCACAATTATTTACGCACCCACCAACAGTTCAGCAAACAGCTGGTTACTGCCTCAGTAGTCGTAGCCGGGGTGACACAGTATACATACGTACTATGACCCATTGTACGTACCAGCTTGTAATAACAGTTACGCTTGAAGAAGTAGTCGAATGATAGTTATTGGCAGGTGAAAACCGAAGTGCTGATGAGGAGGAGGGGGGGGGGCGGCTGAAAACCAACCACTAAACACCCGGCACAGCCATACAACTACAGTAACAGAGGAAAGGAATGTCTTGGGAACGTGGTACGAGAACCCGTATGTAAGAGAATGAGTCACACATGCCTACACCTTGTTCTTTTATTTGTATTTACCCATAACATACCCGCTTCTATGGGAATTTCTTCCGCGTAAGACATTACTGACTTCGTTAAGTTTGACATGTTAAATACAGAAAATAAAAACAAGACAGGCAATGTACTGTACGTATAACGTAACATTGAGGCGCTTTCGTGCAGACATAGTTGCCGTGGCACAGAAATAAGTATTGTGTAATCTGAGTGTGTGTTTGTAGCCTTAGTTATCCAGCATGCAATGTGCATGCGCCATACTGTCATCTGTGGCCCGCCCGGCTCTACAATATTTTTCGACATCCCATTCACGGCATGATTAAAAAAATTACTTAACATCAAATGTGTGATTTGATTTTCTCTACAACTTTGTTCGAAACATTTCTCATTCTAAGAACTGAGTGAGATAAGATCAAACACATATATTGGTCTTCATGTAAAGTACCCGTTATTCTTGTCAGGTTTTAATGAAACTTTGGTTTTCTCGACAGATTTTGGAAACATACTCAAATGTCAAATTTCATGAAAATCCGTCCAGTGGGAGATGAATTGTTCACGGATAGATGAGCAGACGAACGGACATGACGAAGCTAATATACGCTGTTCCACATTTTACGAAAACGCCTTAAAAGCCGCTAATGGTCATACAGTTGACTCAAAGTTTTATGCCGCCCTACGCAAAGCTTGGGCTTGCTGATCTGTCTCTCTCTCTCCCCTCTTCTCTCCACAAACTCATCTCCTAGAGTTCCACATTTACAATATAAAATAATCGTAATACTAGATTTTTTTGTCAGTTCTGTGAAGAATTAAAGTACTTCATTCCTGCTTCCTGACTTTTCCCCTTAAATTTTCCTGTCCGAGGTGACCTACCAGGTCGCCTATGTGTGTTCAGTCGGGCCTTCATACAGGTCACGTTGAACAGAAAAATTTCTTCTTAACATCGCCGACTTAGGTTCTGACGCGCTTCCACGCATTTTAGACCAAATTCAGTCCCGGTGACGCTAAAAACGAACGGATAGAGCTGTCTCATGATAAGGTAAGTGTATGCGCTATGTACAAATCGCCTGTTCCGGTGATAAAAAGGGAGCTTGTCACATAAAAAGGCTCTTATTGGACCCAATTAAACAATTCAGGTCGTTTTCAAATAATGTGTTGTACATAAAGTATGTCAGCAATACAATGCATTCAATTCATTAGAACATAGTACCCTATAAGCACTCAGGCTAAGACACGAAAGCAGAACCTTCCGAATACAATTTAGAGGCGTAGCTGGATAAGCAAACCTGCTATTGTTGTAGGGACCAATAAAGGACTTGCACAGTGAAGGTAATAAGTGTGCGAGTCCCGTAATAAAAGATCATTTATGGTGAGATTAACCACGTAATTAATTGGGCGGCACTGTAGATCGACATTCAGCTGATCCGGATATTCCCTGCTTCATGGAACACGCAGTTTCATCACCATGCAAATCCCAACATTGCAACAAATCACAGCCAGTCAGACCCTTTGCATTCAATCTCTCTAACATTCATTGCAGCATACTGTATGTCTCTTCTTCCTACTTACTTCTGTGTCTATCAAGGGCGTTCTTTAGATCAAACATTTGCTCCGCCTGTCCCTTCTTTATTGATTTAATCATCCCATCAATATTATGTGTTTGTATTCACACACACACATACACACGTAAGTACGTAGATACATACATGCATACATACATACATACATACATACATACACACACACATACATACATAAGTTCCATGGATCGATAAGTTTGTAAAAAGGCCAGTAGGATGTGGAATAGTAGTAGTAGACCACGTAGATATTTACAGTTCCATTTTATCTCCTCGCTATTTTAAAATGATGTTCAGGTGTTATGCCAAGCCTGGTATTGTCTACCAGGCTTATTAGGCCATTGACCCTCAGGTTTTCTAGATCCTTGGACTTCAAGAACATACAGCCCAAGTTTCTGTATCTTTTACATGCTAGTGCCGGACAATGACATACAATATGCACACTATCTTCTTTTTCGTCCCTGCACAATTGGCAATCCTGCCATGATCTGTGCTCCTGCCGCTGTGTGCATCCGAGTCTACACATGTAGGCTCTAGGGGTCGCGTGGTCTCTGAACAGCTCCACAGCCACTTGATGTTTCTCTCGACTCACTGCCTGAAGCTCTTTTGTTCTATTTGGCAGAGGTTCATTCATTGGGGTCTTGGACCGGTGACCTTTACAGATCTTCCGCTTTTTTTCAGGTGTTCTTGTCTCCAATGACTCCTGATTTCTTTGTCCACAGCAATGGGGATGCCAACGGTTTGGTCAGAACGGACTCCATTAGTCCCTTCCTTGGCCAATTTATCAGCTTCTTCATTTCCCGGTATTCCACGATGCCCGGCTATCGATACTAGAGTGATTTTATTAGATCCACTTAGTTGTTTTTAGCGCTTCAGTACTGTCCCATACCAGACATTCGGTGGCGGTTTTTACAAGGTCTGCTTTTGCTGCCCTGCTACGAGAGTAGAGGATGTGGAATAAGACGTAAACATACAAAACATACAAAGTATGCAATGCATACAGAATTATTGCAGTTCAAAATACTCTACCCCCTTTAGTATTATGAATAATCTTTACACATAAAAATTCTTCTTAATGCTACTTTAAATTGCGCCTTTTCATTCCTAAAACTTGTGAGACTACGCGGTAAATTATAGAAAGTTCTGACGCCAGCATAGAATGAACTTTTGTGAAAACATGAAAAGTTGGCATTTTGTCTGCGTTGATGGTACTCATTCGTTGTATCAGTTTTGTGTACATAAGAAAATGTGAATATGTTCTCCATTATTTACAATGAAGCTAATTAATGAAAATACGTATTGGCATGGAACAGGAAAACCTTTAACTGCTACCTGAGTTTCTGTCCTTGCACCGACCATAATTCTGACAATTTTCTTTTGTAAAGTAAATATCTTTCCACTGTTGAACAAATTTCCCCTTCCTCCCATATTATTCAGCTGAGTGACTGTCACACGACCTCTTATTTAAAAAGTTACATTTTGGTTACAACGGTTAACCGGCCACACAATAACACAACTTCTATATATACAATGAACGGGTCCGGCATAGATGTAATGTTACTGGCCATACGTTTGCAGTTATGTAGTTAGCATCCACAGATCACACATATGTTCCTACCTACCTACCTATCTACATACATATCCGGCTTGAAATATTTTGTGTTTTTACTTACCGATTTTTAAGAGACGCCGCAAGCGCACTTCTTATACGAACACAGCATTGTTGTTATCTCTTAAGTCATTCAGGGCCGTAAGAGAATCGAATGAACATTTACAGAAATAATCATGAGACTGGCACGGGGCTGTTTACCTGCGAAAGGGACAAACCTGCGAATCTATCCTTTTAGACCTATGTTTGAATGTGATCAGTTTCAAGAATAGTAACACATTAAATCATATTTTCGCGTAAGGTTATTTATCAAATATTCAAACTTCATACATAAAAACCACGAACGCGACGAGTCATAATCTGACGTGTGAAGTTATTTTTAAAACCCGTTTCTGACAGTCCTCAATGGACTAGTACTCAGTTTGACCGACGATCCTAATATTTCGCCTTGTCACCGCCATCTCCTCTGGAAATGGAAAGGCGAGTAACAAAAACGGACATCAGCGGTGCGAGGCGAGATGTCCTGGTTTCCACCCGGTAGCGAAAGCGAAATCCGTGGCTATAAAGAGGCCGCATCAATCTTCAGTAACCACAGGAGAACTCCGCCAGACAACATGAAAGTGGTAAGTCGTTGCTTTATACAGCCATGGCTCTTGGTATCGACTTAACGAGCATTTATGGAGGGCTCAAATAATTAAAACACGCAGTTTTCGCAGTCACTAGGCAGCTAAAACCGAAGAACTCGTTCTACCAGGAGGCGTGTGTTCTTACAGCAAATTGGATATAACGCGATGAATGTATCACAGAACACGATTTCCGAACCCGGACACTAATTGGGTATAAGGTGATATTTTACTTCCGCGAAAATAATTATTATAAAATAAAACTAAGCGTAATATAACAAATGGCGAAGAAAAGGCTGTAGGTCATATTGTTATTTTCTCCAGGTATTACAACTAACCCGTTAATTCCCATTGACCTTATCATTATTATTATAACAACATTTCATCATAATGCGTTTTTCTTCACGGGTACATCTCCACGTTATGAAAGATAACGTACACTGGTAGCTTTATAAACAAAAATAATAAATACCATGAAGAGGGTATTCCACAGTTTACTCGCTCACAAGGAGAACACCAGCTATGATTTCCCGATAGTAGTTGCTATTCAGATATTGCTGTGTCTGGTGTCGTGCCCACGTATAGTTGGATGGATAGGTAACAAACTATACGGCATCACATTCACATCTACGTCCTTTATTGAGGTCCTCAACACAAAAATTAACATTGTCTCACTAAAGCTCGTCATACAAAATTTCATTTAAAAAAAGTAATACTCCAAGAAAACCTACAGCAAACGCGAAACTCAGCCTAGGGTATCCTTATTAGGGGAGGACTTCAGAACGCCAAGAGACATGTCACTACACCAGCATTCAAATCCAAATTTATTTCATTTGTTGCAGCTAGTCCTTGGTGTTGTGTGTGTGGCACTTTTTGCTGTAGCAAGTGCCCGCCCTCGTTTTATTGCGATCCCACTGGATGACGTACAATTTGTCGAAGTAGAAGACTTCTCAGCACCCCTAATCAGAGTGGCACGTCAGGCAGGCTTCCAGGCAACGGAAGTGGAAAGTGATGCTGAGGAAACTGGACGTTTCCAGCGTGGGGCATTTGGAGGCGGTGGTGGCGATGGTCATGACTATGTAGACTATGGAGCCCACACTGGCCACCACGGTGCTTTTGGATGGTATGCTGATTTTCCAGTCCAAAAAGGACACTAGACTCTAAAAAAATCACTCCATTTGTTTGATTTTAAAATTATTTACGACTTTGTTGTTTTGTATGTTTTGTTTTTGTTGAAAAATACAGTTCCTTGTTGTTTATATTGCTTCTTTTATTACTACTCCAAACTTTGCATGAACAACAATTTCATGAGTGCAAAACACTGTTCGGGAAATAGAATAGTACAAACAAAAGTGGCTGCAACACCTACCAAGAATGGACAAACACAGGATACCCAAGCAAGCACTGTAGTAAAAACCGAAAGAAATATAGGACGCCTCAGGAAACGATGGAGGGACCAACTTCACCTTCAAAGTTAAGGAACAGGCACTACGCCTAAACCCATCAGAGATAATGATGATGATAATAATATAATGAACTGAATCAATATCAATTGATAAAAGGGCACTGGGTCATTCCTGGTGGTAAAACAGCAGGGTAGTGGCTTAAATCAACCATATCCATCTAGGGGCGAGATTAAAGAAAGAGTAGAGCTATACCTCTAGTCCCCGTCTGTGCCTTCTTGGCAGGTTATATGGTGAACTTTACCTTTTTACCTTTGTTAATTTCAATTGAAAGAGTAAGTGTTTCACAGAGTCTCAAGGTAAAAGTTCAGCACAGGTACTGCAGTACTAAAGGTTATTTTACTCCTGCTTTTAATAAAATGGACAACAGCAAAATAACAATTTTAGTATATGATTTACTCTCACAAAAGTTTAAAATAAAAAGTCTTTAAAATTTAAAATATTTTCATAAATACTACTGTGGAAAATCTTTTGCCAGAATCTATGTCATGTCTGTGCTACAGACGTGTGAAAGACTACGTTTTTGGGAAACATAACACTGATGATCCACATACCTCATCATGACTTACACACCTAATTTTTATCGTTTGAACTTCCGGAAAGTTATTTCTCCATGCAGGACAAAAATTATTATTGATAGACAATTAACCTGGTAACAGATATGACCATGCGTGCATGCTGTGGCATACATGGCATATGCAGTTACATCTTAATTCACCATAAGCACATCTCACACTTGTTCCATTTTACATACATTCAGAGAGAATCAGTTATGGTATTAAATATAATTTTGAAATTCAGTCTCAACATTCTAGTTCTTTAGTAGCTGATATGTGGAAAGTTAGTCACACATCCAGGCAACTACCTCATCAGATAGACATCTTTCATACCTTCCCAATAAATGTAATTACTGCAGTCAACTTTTGTGATTCAAATATACTGGTAGAGATCAGTTATAATTATGAGTGCCACTCTTTATTTTGGTTGTAAATTAGTACAGAATGTTCCTTCTAATCCCTCCTTATTTCTAGATTTCTTTAAAAACCCTGTAGTTCCAGAAGTGATCTAAAAAATTAGATATGGCAGGATGATTTAAATTATGAGTTAAGGAAAGGTGTGGAAAGATGCACATATGGCACGTTTGAAAATACAGCTTGCACATGCCAAGAAGACTGGGGAAAACCATAAAAATGCCACAGCAGGCTGTCTCTAATTCAAGAGGGCCTCATAAATACACAGCAGTCTTGCTTATCACTACTACACTATACCTGATGTTATTTGCAAATAAAAATACAGCAGCAGTAAGAATGAAGTAATTTAATTTCTTACCTTGAAGACAGGGATCATGTAACATCCTTCGCCACCTTATATTTTAGATCTCTGACAAAGCAGGTTTCAGTTCATGAGAGAATGAATTTGAACTGATACATTCACTAATTCCTTGCAATTTAAGAACACCTGAAACAGATGCAGGTCATACAATACTGACAGCATCTAATATTTTACTTAAGGTATTCAAATTTCAGACAAATAATTACCGTGTATATTACCCTGCAAGATTTTTGTTCTGTAATACTACACTGTAAAATACCCAATACTAGGATACAACTGTAAAGTCCGTCCCTTCAAACAAATGGGCCTGTGATATTACTCTCTTAAAATTAGCACAATTATATCATACCCATACTCCTCCATATCTGTCGCCCACTTCCTCTCCCAACACTAATATCATATCCAAAGTAAAAGCATACTTATACTACTTGCATGGCACTTACCAAACCAAACAAGATTACATGCACTTCTGATTTATGCAGTTATGAATTAATAAAAAAAAACACTGGTAGGTATGATAAACATGACATGAACAAAGATCTTTTATAGATCATCGGCAGTCAGTTTTGCAGCACCCGCGAAAATAACGAAACGATGTCCGCCATGTTTATCGCGCGAAGGACAACTGAATACGACTGCTGCTAGGCTTATATCGTGTGACAAACGAATAACGCACTGCATGTTTTTTAAATAGTGACACTGCAAACATGCTTATAAAAGCGAGCTGGCCTAGATTTGTTCACTGCCTACGCCGGACGTATGTAGCGTCAAATAATGAAGACCCCGTACGTTATTGGCAAGGGAAGTCCGTTCTCTACTTACTACAGATCCATAACAAACAAAATTAAGTTACATCGAGTTCATGAAATTAAACAAATGTTCCTATAATTTATGGTCATTACAAGCATATTACACCGCTTGGCACTATAGAAAACTGTGCGCTAATGCTGTGCTACGAAATGGATAAAGATGCAGGGTTGTGCTCAGAATTGGTTCAAAGAATTTTTGTCGTTCAAAGCGAAAATTAGCCTTACCGCACCCATCTCCCCTAGATCAACCTCATCTCTTTTTAAGTGTATTATTTAACAACGCTGTCATTTCCTAAGGTCATAGCGTAGGTGATAGATGAATGACTATGGAAAACTGGAGGTACGATACTGGCAGGGGAAAACGGAAGTACCCCAAGTAAAACCCATCGCGGTGCCATTTCATCTACTACAAATTCCACAAGGATTCGTCTGGGACTGAACCCCAGCCTCCGCGGCGACCAACCGATGACTGCACACTTACGATATAAAATGAGCATAGTAACCAGTCAGTTTTTAAAGCGCAGTCGTAAAAGTGTTTCATTCCTGCCTCCTGACATATTCTACCTCCCTCCCCCCCCCTCCCACAAATTTTGTCACACTAGTCAACTGCCTAGTGGGTTTAGTTGGCCCTATGAATGTTGGACTGGACCCATACCTACAGTAGCAACGATTAGATAAGACCGGCATCAAAAATGCAAAACAACTGAAATTCGACCCTATAAGCAAGCCTGGTCGTTAGATAATTCAATATAACGCCAGTGTCCTGCCCTGGGAAGTAACCCTAACCATGTATCTTAGACAGGATGAAGAAACTGTGTGAAACTTGGTAGGAGGTTGTCCCTGCTCACGCTATGGCCGTCTTACCTCCAGGGAAAAAGTTCCCATACCCATCCAACAGGAGGCTGGGTGGGCACCACAGCCTGTGTGGACGATCTGGTGAAAAGAAATTCCTGTGGAAAATTGAACCACGATGCTTTAGGTAGGTGAGTAAAGGCCTATTATTGATTGCAAGACAATGAACTAAAACTTCCAAGCACCTTCTTTAAACAAATTAATTAAAAAGCTGCTCTAACTGCAATACACTGAAAAAGAACATGTGGACCCACGCTTGATGCACACTGGAATAGAGGCTGCAGGCGACCAATGACATATGTCAGATAAAATCAAACCATACTGAGTTTGAATACGAACCCTTTTGGAAACCAACTTCAAAGCAGGCTACAGTGACATCCTGCTTCAATGAACAATTTCTTGTGCCACTGTATCAGCAACATGGAACTTGTACACAAAATACATATTCTGTAGTGATGCATGGGACTGAATAATATTTATCATTATTGACAATAATTACATCATGGGTTGGAAAGGACCAGGTTTAGTCTACAGCCACTATTACACTGAGGCAGTAATATGCAACAAGCTGCATGCAGCACACTGCTAAATGCTTCAAAGACTCTTTACACCATTAAATAACACTTTCTTTTTAATTCAGCAAAATTTAGGTTCTGATGTCACTGACAGAATTATTTGCTGCAACAGTACATGTGGTGACTACAGCTGCAGAGATACACAATGACAAACACCAAAGACTGTGAAGTGGGAAAATTTTCTGTTTTGGGAAGAAACAAAGATGTCTGTTACAGATATGTCTTTTAACAGTGATTCCTTATCTAAAACTTTCCAGGGATGTCAGAATTCCATCTGAATTTTGTTACAGCTTTTGCTGCTTTACACACAAGATACCAATTATCATGGCAGTAATGTCACATGTACATCTTCAAAGTAAAATACAGCATGCAACATCCACTTGCCCTTTCATTTGGGATGTTCTGGAACATGTGGCATGTTGTAGACATGTTGCATCTGGCAACAGTAACACACCACATGTTGATGGTTGTATGTTGCTGCCTCACAGTAATCAGACTGTAACTTTAGTGGTACTAACATTTAATATGATTTTTATTCTCAAATTCATAATACCTGCAGATCACAGTGATAATTCATGGTAATGGTAATTAACAGCTGGTAGGTTAAGATTAAATATGCCAATTGAAATAAAATCACATTCGACTAGTAAATCTCTGTACTGTACATCTGATTTGGTTTCAGTTGTGTGACTGGAAATACATTTACAATACTAGAGTACTTAAATGTATGGTCCCTGCAATATTTAAAGCTGTTGCATAATGAAAAAAATATAACATTAACCATGAGTATGGTACAAGTGAATTACAAATAATATGCTTATCCGCTTGCTCCACTTATAAATAACGTAAAATTTGTTGCTGTAAGAATACACAAGTGCAAAGAGAGTAATTAAAGTTAGGGTTCCACTAGTGCTGACAAAAAAGTGTGACTGCTACAGGCAGTGACTGTAACATGAGACCTGTAACCAAGGTGCTTCAGCTACTGTAGCAGAACAAAGTAATTATGGTGTGTTGTATTTATGTGGAATCGGAAGATGAAAGTTGTGAAAGCGGTATCACTTCAAACATTACTGGGGGGTGGGGGGAGAAAAGGGGGGGGGGGGCGAGGGAAAGGGAAATTTTCCACTTGCTTTATGATCAGGATAGAGAAAAAACGGAATACAGTGTTTTTAGGAATAGGTATGATGAAAGATTTCACCAAAATTTAATGCCAAGGCACCTTCTGGATGAGGAAGACCAATTTCTTATTTTTTCTGGTATGAAAAAAATTCAGTTAAAATCTGCGTCCAATGCAGCCAAAGGTGATCACAAAGTTCTAATATTTATGATCAACTGTCCAGTAACCCCATATGACACTCTGGGTGTTACTCTAAAGTTACATATGACTTTATGTACTATTTATTTAAAAATTAAGATCCAATAATATTAAATTTCTTTTTATTGAACAGGCAATCTCTATAACGTGGCTCTAAAAAGACAAATGCCACACATTTTACTCTGTTTAACTCACTGACTTTGTGTAGAACCCACGCTCCCATGGGAAGCACATTGTTCCACATTATTTATTTAAAAATAAAAACAACAGTTGCACAGCTTGTTTGGAAGTGCAATAAGATGAATGACATGGTTATAAAATACCAGTCACATTTATTATTAAGTTGAATCTACACCCATGTCACTGTACTCTTGTTCTAGAGTGTTGGGGATATTTGGTCTGTTAATGTAGTCATAAAGATCTGAACTTCTGGGTGTAACAGTGAAAATGGCGTTTTTTTGTTTTTTGTTTCTCATAATGAACTCTGAGCTCTCATTCAGTACTGGTCCTTAAGTGCTACAATTTACCTACAGAAATTAAGTGAGGAGGATGAGATTTCATAGATAGAGCTGTACTCATGTGAAACACAGCAATATCACTACTTTCTATTCAATACCAATCAACTGCTAGAAGTATTCCTTCTTCCTGTTGAGTAGATGAACAATGTCAACATTATTTTTTATCTTCTTTGAACCTTGTGACAAGGAAATATTTGTTACACTCACAGATGGAGCAGCAGAGAAAAGAAAGCAGAACATATGTTCAGTTATGTTCGTGTTATTCTCATGCTGGTGTGGAATTTCTTCACATTCTCAACCATCTTCATGGTCCAAACTGTCTCCACAAAAAGGCTAGATCCAGCTCTTTGAGGCGTATTTTCATTTGAAAGACTACAATCAAACAATTTGCTTACTTTGCTGATAATTTTTTATGTAAATTGCAAATTCTTATTGCACTGTTCTCTTCAACAGTAAATATTTACCTTCTTTCATCCAGAACAAAATTTAGGAGGGTACAGTAATTGATAAGAGACCATTTGTAATATCCAGAAGAGGCAGCTGAACTAGTACCACACTTCCCTTCCTAATTATTTCCTTGCATGGCTTTCAATTTTTCCTGAAATCATTGCCTAAACACATACAAACATTTTTTTTATATTGTAATTTTCAAGTACTTCTTATTAATACATTATTTAATTTTTTCAACAGCCCTTATGAACACGTAGGGCAATAAATTTTATTCTTCTTACCGAATAAAACAAAGCCACCATTGGCAAGGGTATATATTTATTATATATTTTACCCATTTGTAGCTTTCTTTTCCCAGTAGCCTTGTTATGGGAGAGTCACTTAGGTCACTAGCTTATGGGTTTCAAATTTCTCACTATATCACCAAACTGTTTGAGAATTACTTCAATTGGTATGTGAGATGAAGATGCCTCTCTACTTGCCATCTCCTTCTGAACATCATCTAACCAGAAACAGCTGAGTTCTTGGAAAGCTGGCGTTTCCCCAGTTGTGTGGGAGCAACAGAAGGAGAAGGCATATACACACTTTATGTGCAAGAAATGTGGCACCCCCTTTTTCATATACAAGGATTGCTTCTTGATTGATTCCTGAAACACATATTTATTGTGACACACATTTGTTCTTGTGAAAGAAGTGAGCTGACAGCGGAATCTTTTCAAAATCTACACTGAGAAAAAATACCTACTTCCGAAATTTTTGTTTATGAGAACATACCAAGCTGCCAAGTTTTGGAAATTCTTGGCTCATGTTATCATTGGAAATAATGTATGTGTTCATGTCTCATCAACAGATTGTAGGAAAAAATCACAACATAAAGAGAGCCAATAAATATGCCAAAATTGCAGCATATTTCAAACATTTGAGAAGGGCACTAACAAACAAAACTGTATTCACAAAGAAATTAGGAGCAGAATATATTCAGCAATATCTTGCTACAATCCAGTTCACAATGAACTGTCTGTTTCCTATCCAAAAACATAAAGATTAAAATACACAGAACTATAAGTTGGTCTGTGGCATGAAACAGGTGTGAAACTTGGTCTCTCAAATTCATTGAAGAACACAGGCTGAAAGTACTGCAGAACAGGGGATGTAGGAATATACTTGGGCCTAAGAGGGAGGAAGTGACAGGAGAATGGAGAAAATGGCATAATGAAAAGCTTCATAAATTGTACCCTTCATCAATTATTATTACAGTTATCAAATCACAGAAGAGGATAAGATGGGCAGGGGATATGGCATATAGTGGAAGAAGGCAAATGCATATAGGGTTTTGGTAGGAATTCTGAAGAAAAGAAACCACTTAGATCTTAAAAGAATGAACTGGGATGGTGTGGACTGCAATCATCTGGTTCAGGTTAAGGACAAGTGGCAGGTTCTTGTAAACATGGGAATTTCTTGACCAGCTCAAAACTGTCAGCTTCTCATGAAGAACTCTGGTCCTTCAAGTTAGTTACGTTGGAGACAAAGCATTCAAACACCACAAAAATATTATAAAGCTCTACAGCAGAGAGCAAGATAAGGAAGATTCTGAAAAACCTGTTTTAAAATATGGTTTAAGCAAAACAGGAATATAAGAAAACTCATCTGTGTCCCTGAGTTAGGTTCTGAGCATTTTCTACACTCATGCAACAGTGAAGACTGAGATCTGTAAGCTGTTATTGACTGCAAAATGTTGTCTACTTACTTCTGACATTGTGAAGGTTGTGTTCCAACATGCAGTGAACATGAGGAAGAAAAAAACTGACCTTTAACCATAAGTTTACCAGCTCTAGAAAGAGCTGCAGCCATTGCCAGTGTGAAGAGTTTTGAAGTTACAGGTTTCCAGAACTTCTTCAAAGCACATGGGAAAGTTAAGTGGCAAAGAAAAGTAGTTACAATGCAATAATTTTGTGAAAAAGTAAACATAATTCAATTCAGCAAATAAGCAAATATTTAACACATTCATATGATTGTATTATTTATAACATTTAAATATTTAACATTTTCAGTTCATTATTAGAAGTCGTTATTCTTTGTCTCAAACATACACATAATTTAAATACCCAAACTTTATTCCATGCCAACCCTTCTTTTAAAGCAATGGGTGTGGACATCTAAAAATTGTAAACAAGGTGTTCCAACCAGACCACATAAGGTCTACTTTCCCATAATATGGAATGTTGGTTCTACATATGCATGTCATGCTGATATTTTAAGTCCTTAAAAAAAATTACTTTAACAAAACTTGCATTTTAGAAGACATAGTACCACACATATTTTCAGAATTCTCTACAAATTGCTGCAAGTGTAGCTCCTTTCTCACGAATTCATACATTTGCCATGCTATTATTAATGACTGCAGGAAATCAAAAAGTATAACACAACGATGGACTCCAATGGTATAATGTTCTTTCCAAGTTTCACAAATTAGTTAACTGCTTCCAAGCTTGAAAGAAAGAAGAAACACATAAAGACACCAACAGCTGCTGAAGACTTCATACCTCATGCTGGTGTCTGCTTGGCCATGATCTTAAACAAGTTGCAGAAATAAACACATTCTTCCCTACATGCATTTGGCGATTTCTTTCCCTACATTTCCCAATGTAGTTATTTTAAAATCTTGAACTTGCAGTCATCAAATCATATGGGGATATATTACATGACACATACTGCACCAGGTTCACTTGTCACTGTTAGCAAATTTTTAAATGTGTCATCATTCATTCTGCAATACATACTGAATGCGTGTCATGTGAATGCAACTTGTTCCAATGACACAAAAGAATGATCCCAAAAGCAGTCATCGCAGTGGACACAACCCACGAAGTACAATGGCTCAATTACAGACCCAAGTAAATTGTAATACTATCGTAGCAATTACTACAACCGAGGCCCTAAACTGCTGCCTGCTGCAGCTGCACAATTTTACTACACTAGTGGAATCCTAAATTTACATGATATAATTAAATTACTAATTAATTAAACCAACAGATTTTGAAACCAAATGATCAGTAGCTGCAAATGAATCCACTTGTAATGGTCTGGAATGGTATTTGTCAACACCCTGCAATCATGGAATTGCCCATAAATCATCAACATGTGGCTTGTTAACAGAGCCTCCACCTAAATTCACTCATATTTACACGTTATTAGCACATTCTGTACTTCCTAACCAACAGTACAGTATGATTCAACCTAATGTAACTGCAATCATCTGCCTATAAGTACATCAGCAACTACACAGGAAGGCATTGTTCATGCACTTCTTGGTTGATTGTAATAATATTTCAGTCATGTGGTGAAATTAAAATACTGCTTTCTTCTTAGATGCTGAAATGATATGTATTCAAGGAGCGTTACGTCCTAGTTACAGCGCTTAACTCACAATGTTACTATACAGTAAACATCTGTTACCTTTATTATGAACAAGTATCCTCATCTTTCAACACCTACCATATTTACATATTTCAAAGCTGAACTGTGTAAATGTTTCTCTGAAGTAGTTACAAACCTATGTCCAAATCTTACAGCACTTCTCAGAGATCAAACACCCATTAAGATATCTCATCATCTTCAAGTTCAGCTTTGGAATATGATATGGCAACCTAATTCATGGACGGCCCAAAACAACACATTAGCACATGAGTTCTCATTAGGGATATGATGTGGTATGATAGAAAGTAAAATACAGTGCAATAGAATTATTGACAATAGAACAAATCTTAATCCTACATAAAGAAGACAGCAGCAGGTAAATTGGTTTTGGAAGTTTCTCCACAGAATCACAAGTTAACACTCAGTACTTTAATAACATCAGGTCATTCTGGATGAACTTAGATACAAGTGGGTACAGTTGCGAAGATGAAATACCTGGTTTATGGTACATCATCATTATCCTGCCAGTAAAATTAAGAAATCGATAATATATGGTCCACACAAATGGCTCATATACTCAAACCAGATTACATGCTAGTTATTACTTCCAAGGAGGTAACATACTTTTAGAAAAGAGAGACAAACTAAGGGTTATTTTAGGAAGTTAATTTTAATAAACAAGTCAGTATTGAGGGTGGTATTGTACTACTGGCATAGTGCCATAATCCAAATACAGTAATCAGGCACTCCTCATTGCAAGTCCAGAGTGGATAAGAGCTGTTTGCATGTTACAAATGAAAATGAATGGGATGTAGAAAAACTATTAATGTGATTTTAGTTTTCTGTACAAACATGGATGCCAATACTACAACCTTGAAAGTATATGTCACTTTGACTATACAATATCAACTGTCATAATATTTTTCACATAAATAAAATGTATAGTCTCTGCTTGCTTTGAAACTGGGTGCCATAATTTCCTTTTCATATGCATGTCATGGCCATGAACGAATATACATTAACATACAATATTTATAATTTTTAATATTATCTTGTAACCAGTATGCCTGAATTGCAGGTTTTCATGTGCTTCATGCTTAACATATAAAATTAAAGTGTACAGAAATTTATGTACATCTACTTACATTTGACTGAGTTAAAACTACATTAAAAAAAAAAAACCTACTGTTTAACTGGCAAGTCTCACTCAGTTTGAACTAAATGTTAGGCTTTAAAACTTAAAACACTAACCTGTGTCTTCATAGAATCTTCATAATCATAACCTGTCCACTTAAAGTTTCTCTGTGAATAATCAAAGCACTGAACCACAGAACAACTGGATGGAAGGTGAACTTTGTTTTCAGGTAATGGTAGTACTTTTGAGTGAATTCTAATGAACTATAACCTATAATAAACAAAACTTTACTGCCTCAATATCTTTTACACTAGGAAACTGGAGCAGCAAATCAAGCAAACATAATGTAACCATGAACACATCAATACACTTTAATTACATGCTCATGAAAGCTTAAAATTTTGATGAAATTTACTGGATTCCCATTGTTGTCCATTAACTTGTGTCATGTAGTATGACTAATGTAACACATTCTGACATACAGTCAGGATGGTACAACTATGTTTAAAACAAAGTTTAATAACAGGACAGACTGTTACATGACAATGTAATTTTTACAGGGGAATTTTTGACATAACTTCTTTGTTCATAAAAAAAGATAAATTTAATTACTGTAACATTCATGTACCTATATACTTATATTCGTATTAAATGTATGACATGTTCTGTACCATCAGCTTAGCGCTCTCAAGGATCTATGGACTGGGGAGGAAGTGGGGTGAAGTTATTCAAATCCTAAACAATACAGCAGCTAAGTGAATTACAGTATTTAGGAAATCAATAAGTCTAGATGGCAACAGACATCTGGAAAATAAAAGCCAAATATGTATACAGATAAATGGAATTAGCTACATACCTTCTGGTGAAATAATGTCCAACAAACCTGAATTACATAAAATGTTGAATAACCCAATAGCAGATGTCGACATTGACAAGCGAATGACAGTAATAGGGAAAGTCTTCAGTGATAAAAGTCTAAGAAGTAATAAATAATTGTATGAAATAATTTTAACAAAGATACAAAGGTTAGTGAGATGAGGTTCTTGAGGCATTAAATAAATTACGATCTTTTTGGATGCAAAGCTCTGTAGTTTGGTTGACAGGTACCTAATGCATTGTCAGGGAAGACTGGGGCAACAGGGTTCCCCAAAACTTGGTGCCTAACTATAACAATATAGTGTCACATTCCAGGAGACCATAATCTTAACAAAGTTTAGTGCATCTCTTTTATTGCTATTCTCAGGGCTGCAGTTGTCATGGGATATCCCAGCACATGTAGGCTGTTCTTGTCAGAAAGGTGCTGTGCTCAATGCAGATGACAACAGGAAAACTCTCTACTTAATAGGCAACCTTCCTTCTGAAGGCAAACATAATACAACCAATTAAATTCACATTAAAAATAAAACTTTCTAGAAAAATGATTCAGTGACAGAACACTTATGACTTATAAGAGCAATATAAATCCATATTCCTAATAATCAATTTTACACAAAATAATTAGGAAACTTGTTTCAGTGACTTTTTGAAAAATTAGTATCAAACTGTTAAAAATCATACAAAAATACCATTCAAGTACTTTCAGGGTATGTCATAATTAAAAACCAGAAGCACTTTACCTCTTTCAATTTCCTCTTCCCCAAAATGAGTACTAAAATGACATGGCCATACAAGCACATGGAAGACTATCAGGGGACAGCACTGGTAATAGGCTTCCTTCTTTTTAAAGCTTGTGTTTAATGCAACAAGTTCTTAATTTTGTTTGCAATGTACAAACAATTCACACTGCTGGCTGTGTATTATTTTACAAAAGCGTATGTTCAGCCATGTAACACCCAGGTATCTATAGCAACTATTTTAAAACCATGTCCTATCACATAAAGAGATGGAGGGCATGCAGCTGTCATACACCTCTCTTCTGTCAGCTGTTTCTGACCTCCCATGAAGTACAAGTGAGTATTAGAATTACCATAAGTTATACCAAAAATTTCAAAATCAGACAGAAGTTCAGATATCAGGTTCTCACAGCTGTGTTGTTACATTCAAGTCTTCTGGGATGTTGTGCTGTGTACCTTGCAAATAGTTCCAGACAAAGGCACTAAGATCTTTCAAAATGTTAGTAAATATAAATCAATTGGCATGGATGACATGAATCGTCAAAACAGAAGCTGCTTCCAAATTCCAAGCCACTGAGACTACTGGAAAATAACAGTAAGTAAATAAAAAAAGCCACATAAAATATGAGACAGGAGGGGAAAGGAAGGGACAGGAATTAACCAGACAGGGCAAGGACTTACAGGTATGCTGTTAACAGGCTTAACCTGCCAGGTTTCTGTGAGTACTTATAATGCTACAAATTCTACCCTACCTCACCAGTAATAGTTTAAAAAAGACTCAGAATAATGGCAGACCTGCCCAACACTGTCAATCCTTGTAAGTTAAAAGTGGGCATCACGAAGTGCTCTAACACAATAAAAACAAATTGACTAATAGACGTCGGCACAACAAATGTTTATTAGAGTATATAGGCTACATGTTTTGACCTGTTAACAGGTCATCATCAGGCCTTCAGCAAAGTAAGCCTCAGGTGCTGTTTTATATATTGGGATCCCAATGCTAATAGGAACAGAAAACAAAGGAAAGTTCATCAGTTTAATCCTGAAACCTCCAAGTCTGAGAGGACTAATCAAAGTTCACAATACAAAGACACCTATCTGCCCAATTGTTAATTTAAAAAATGCCCCATCCTACAAACTGGCTAAGATGTTCACAAACATATTAAAATCTTACATCCCACTCCCTAATGTCTATGATGTCCAAAATTCAGTCCAACTAATGAGAGATTTGTCAGATATACCTTTTGTTCCTGGTCTAAAATTAGCGTCATTGGACATCTTGGATACGTACACCAACATTCCAACTGAAGACGTAACAAATATAATCAGCAGTTTGTGCAAGGCACATAATTTAGACAAGACATTGACAAAAGACATTTTAACAATTACAAGGTTAATTGTCACACAGAATTACTTCTGGTTCAAAGGTAATATGTACGTACAGAAGAAAGGTTTAGCTATGGGAGCTCCCACTTCTTCCATTTTTTCTGAAATCTATTTACAATACATGGGAAACACCTTGATTTACGATGTCCTTCAAAAAACCAGAATAGAAGGGTATTTCAGGTATGTAGACGACATTCTTATTGTATACAATGAAAACCTCACCGACATAAATGAGATCCACAACAGATTTAACAGCATTTCACCTGATCTTAACTTCATATTAGAACTGGAACAAGATGATGGATTGAACTTTCTGGACCTAACAATAAAGAAGACAACAACTAAAATGATCTTCAACATATACAGAAAACCCACTACTTCTGATAACATTATCCCCAACAATTCCTGTCACCCTTCAGAACAGAAATTGGCAGCAATCCAATACTTTATAAACAGAATAAATACATATGATATAGGCCATGCAGAAAAACAGAAAGAAACAGAGATCCTAAAACAGATCGTCTACAACAAGTTCCATACCTCCATCTTAAGCAGAATTAGGAAGAGTAAAACTAAACCAGACTCAGAAAACCAACGGAAGAGAGGGGCTAAATTCACATACATAGGAAAAGAAACTAGATGAATAAAAAAACTGTTTAAAAATATCAACGTAAGAACAGCGTTCACTAGTAATAATAACCTTGGAAAACTGCTAAACTCACAAGAAGATCAAAAACCTGATACGTACGACAAAAATGGCGTTTATCAGTTAAAATGTCCCACATGCCATAAGAAATATACAGGACAAACCGGCTGACCACTTCATGTGAGGTTTCATGAACACTACAATGATTACAAGTACACCTACAATAAATCAAAATTCGCACAACATGGCTTAGACAAAGGCCACTCCTTTAGCCCCATAACCAACATTATGGACATAATTCATATTGAGAAGAAGGGCAAAATGTTAGATACTCTCGAGAAGTATTATATCTACAGGGAGAGACAGAATGGCAACCAGATCAATGATAAATTTACGTTCCAGAAAAACCCAATTTTTGAAGCTTTAATACAACACAACCCCCACAGAGGACAGCACACATACACACAGTAAGGAAAGCCACAGCACGAACATGCGACCACCTACACACAGTTCATCGGGGAGAACCAGCTTGACACGACGCTACAAACATCGGACCAGAACAACCACAGGATTTTTTACACATAGTGGATACAGCTATAAAGGAAGGGCAGCTCTACTTCTCACATCACAACACGCAACGGATCAGGGACACAATGGATAACCACCCTACATACTACCAGTACGTTAATTCTACATGTAATAAACAATTTAGACTCAGTTCTAATATAACGGACACATTCCACAGTTAGTTAATCTGCTCCTTTTAATATGTATGTCTGATCACAGATCTCAACACAAGGTGGACCCATACAACTCACCTAATTGGAAATACAGTGAATATAAGTAGCCACACCTGACCATCAATTGAAATATTTTGGACAACATGGACTACCATGAGAGGATGTTACTACACAAGTCCTAGAGACCAAATGAATGTACAGTAACAACCATATCCAGTGAGCAATCTTAGGGTGAGAAACCTATTCAAAGCATCAAATATCTACTCATGCTTTAACTTGTTTTAACTAGACATCATACATTTCACATTTTATCCAGTATCATATTTTATGTGCATCTGCAAATGTAAATATTGGGATCCCAATATCTAAAACAGCGCCTGAAACTTACTTTGCTGAAGGCCTGATGAAGACCTGTTAACAGGTCAAAACATGTAGCCTATATACTCTAATAAACATTTGTTGTGCTTACGTGTATTAGTCAATTTGTTTTTATTGCAATCCTTTTAAGTAACAGAGCTGGACATGTATCACTTACAGTATGCAATCTGGTTATGATCTGCTTTGATTATACTGGCATATCATTACATACAAAATAATGTACAAACACAGTACCATACGGATCAAGGCAACAGGTCAAATAGGGAAAAACACACTTTAATAATAAACTTCACACAAATTTCATCACTTCTTGTAACCAGAAGAACCAGAGAACTTAGAAAGAGTCATTCAAACATTACCACAAACCTACAGCTATGCTCAAATTATAATGTAACATGAGTACCTGAACTAAATATAATGCTGAAGAAGAATCTGTTGAGTTCTTTGGTCAGATGACATCAAGTACCACAGCACGTAATTGTATTATACAGTTAACTTTATTTTCCTAGACTATTTTAATTCCATTACAGTATAAATATCATAATGGAATATAGTAACGAATCCATAACATTAACCAATTTGCTGTTCACATACTAACATTTGATGCAGATTAGCGTCTGTACAGCCATAACAAATACAGGATGATTGCGTCAACATAAAATGTCCAATATGACATAAAAAATTCTGTGCTTGAAGTAACCTGTTACTGCCCATTAAATGTACTTGCTTCAGTTTGGAAACCATACATTTATGACTTCCCATTACATGCCAGTTAAATGAGACATATAATGTTAATATAAACAATCAGAAACTGTGCCTACCAACACCAGTTTCTATAAGCAATGAACCCTCTGTTCATTACAGTTGTGTAAAAACAAAGAATGTGCATAATGCATATATGTATATGTAACTACACCTTAAGATGATATTTAGGCCATTCTTAGCAGTCAGACAGAAGACAAAATGTGGGTACTTTGACTACCTACGGACCTACGAACTTCTCAAGAGGAACTCCACTCCATGGAGTGAGTATCTAGACTATACACTGTCAATGGTACATGAAGGAATATGGATACTTAGTTTGCTGGAATTGTAAGTAACAGGTGAAAACCAAAGTACTTGGAGGAAAACCTGTCCAACTACAACTCTGTTTTACCACAAATTACATTAATTCTGCTACATGATGAAAGTGTTTGCAGCCAGACAGATCCAAGAACCCTCTCTGGACTACCAGCATATACACCCATCCTTCTCATAATTCCTTTTTAATACCTGTAAGTTTTATTACATATGAATAATTACTAATGTTTGTTGCTTATTACACCTTGAAGTTATATAATTAACAGGATTTTTTTTAGCATTGTACCAGTCATCATATAAGAACCTGTGGAAGGAAAAATTTCAAAGTCCGCTATTAGCATTTGTATCAGGTCTTCAGACAATTCCAGCTCCATCAGGTGCTTCTAGCATAAATGTGCCCACTCATGTCCCGCTGTTGTGTACCGTACCCACCTTTATCCATCTGTTGCAAATGTGTGCCCCCACATCTGTCTGTTGCATACGTGGTCACCCACATATTTTTTCTCACTTCAGTCCCACCTATTCTGCCCAACCATTACCAGTTCTTATCGCAGTGTTACTGTTTTAAGATCTTGCGTTTGTCATGGTCTCATGTTTTTGTCATTTGTTTCTCAATTCTCCACCGATATTTCTGTTGTCTGGCTGCAATGTATTTACAGCTCCCTTACTGTGCATACAAATTTCTGTTCTGTATGTCAAAAGAGTGAAGGAATTTGTTCAGAAACGGACAAAACTTCTGAATGGATCACTCATACAGTAATTCTATAACATACAATTAATTTTGTATTTATTGCTTACAGAAGAGAATCAAGACATTGCTCAAAAAGATTAGAGTCTTCCACAGACAAAGAGACAGACTCTTGTAATGGGTAGTGATGATTCAGAGGATGAATACAAACCAAGATGGTACTGTAAAAGTGAATACAGTAAACTGTATTTCAAAGGAACTTCATGATATTGGAGTGGAATACTGATTTTGTAATACTTCAAAACCAGAAAAGCTTTTAAGTGCTGTTAGAATCTGAAAGTTCTGGTACTAATTCTAATGAAGTGTCAGGCAACAAGAGTTTTGAAAACCCTGAAGAGGGGACTCCTCAGAAGGCAGAATTAATTATAAAATAAATTACAGAAATTTAAAAAAAAAAAAAATACATGGTTTGAACATGCCATATTTTTCCAGAAATATACTACACAAAAATGAGCTTCCCATCATTAAACATCAAAGAAGACAAAAGAATGCTGATTTAAATTCAGCACCATCAAATATGGTCAGTGAGCAAACATAAGTAACTTGGTCCATTTGCTTCACTTGATGCAAATGTAACACATGGCACTTTACTCAACTTCATCACGACAGACATAATTTTAAGTTCTGAAAATAATGCCAGTTTACTGCTTTCTTATTTGCTGTTATTAGAAGTGGTAAGTAAGTAAGTAAGTATATAAAAAAAATATGACACCTGAAAAAATCCTAGTGAAACTGCCAGCCGTCCATCTGTATTTTAACTCTTCCCTATTGCAAAAATTTAATTTTACCTACCACTGACATTAATTAACCCATGGCTAACAGCCAAACCAATTTGACACAGCATATACAGCATTAATAAATGTACTGTAATTATTCTATTATAGTCTATAGTTTTTATTTTCAGTTCTATCATCTTCTGACATGTCACATTCGACAGCAAATTTGTTTTTTTAAATTTAGGTTAATAATCACTGATTTAAGTTACATATATATTTGCACAATTCAGCTTTGAAGCTTTCAATTCACCTTCTGAAGACGATGAGGATGCAAAAAATGCTAAGGTAGCATTATTTGATTGCACAGAGGTAAGCAAAAAATATGAGATCAAAGCATAGGGTTTTCATGTCACAAAACCTGTCATGAACTATTTCATGGCAAAAATATCTAATACTGTTGATGACAGGTGAATGATACTTGCTGCTCAGGAAAGATGCTGTGATTATGTTTGTTATCTTTTTGCACAACTGAAACAAAAGTTTGTAAAATGTGTTTGTTAGCTTCATCTGCCTTCACATATAACAAATTTAGACCCACCAAACAGATTTTTACACATTTTATATTGGGACTTTTATGAACATTCATTGACGTATTACAGTTTTTGGTTACAACCTCGTGACAGTAATGGACAAAGCTGGTACAACAGCACAGGCAACCAAGCAGCTGCCTGGAGTGGAGTTGTTTCAGGTGTGGCACATTGTCCAGTTGTGTTTGCTTCTTCATCAACATTAATTTCTGCTGCCACTTTGTTAATAACGTAATGCTTAACTGGCAGTAAACACCCTATGTAACAACGCACACAAGTCTGACTGAAGAGTAATGATGAAGAATTATGGCGGTTTTGACCACAGTGTGTGGGCATTATTCGTTACTAATTATTGTGATGAAGTTTTGAGTAATTTGAACTGTTTCTAACTGGGAAAGTGAAGAAATTTTCTCATTAATTGTAGTACTAGTTACGCTTGTGCTAGCTAGCCCTGATAATGGACACCTTACATGAATATCTATTTGTGTTTCTATAACTCATTGAACATTTACTGGAGAAAACAATGTTTGGAATAAAAGATGAGGATAAAAACAAAAACACATTCTATTCCTAATACAGTCACACACGTTGCAAGCCCATCACACAAAGTAAAGAGAATGTGTCAGAACATTTGCATTATATGTAAAATTTGTGCATTTCCTAAGACAGTCCTCCTAAATGTCATAACTTGTTTTACTCTTTTTACAATCAAATCAGTGTTATTAAGTGGGATTAAACAACTGTAAACATATTCACAAATGTAATTCATTGCAGAACACAAAAATATGCAAGAGTGCAGAATCATGGCCTCATTTGGAGTTTGATTTACTGAAACCAAATAAAATCCAATGCACCAAATCGGAACAAATGCAGATTCCAATTATGGTCCCAAGACTCACTGTGTACCTGAAGAATTTTTTTAAACTGACTTCTGTCAGTGGTTAATTAATACATTCATTGGAATTTTTTTGTTAATCTGAAAAGCTGATAATGATGGTGATGCTTAATCTATTTACCACTTGTATGACAAGTTAACTGTTTAAAGCCCAATGGTAACTATATTTATGACATGATTTTATATTAAAGAACTGTATATTACCCACAAAATGTGTTTATATGTTTTGTATGATTCTCAGAATATACTGCAGTCATGTCCTTACACAGCATAATACGTTAGTCTTTGTAATAAAGACACATTATTTTCACTGCGAAGAAAGAACAATATTTTTAATAATATTTAGAAGAATTTTACAACTCAAAAGCAGAACAACGGTTCCACCATGCGACAGCTAAACTTATGTTGGAATGGCCCTCAGCACACAAAAACAGTGATGGGAATATGTATTTCATTACAAACAGACTTACATTTTGAAACAGCACATATGCTGTTTTAATAATACATGAACAAACAATGCACAGGCAATGTACTATGTTCAGAAAAGATCATACAGCTTTTGTAAGGAAAGATAATATTTATTGGGCACAATGCTTTACGATCACCCTGTATTATGTCACTGATTACTGATATACATCAATATATTCTGATAAACATCAAACAATTATAACAATGCCCAAACTACATATTATTGCACTTTAATTTCCACACATGGTTTTCTCCTATTCTACACTAAACTATTCAGTTTACGTGTCATAAGAGGACAAACTGTTTCTCCTTTGAGTTTTAAAATGAATTGACTGTTTACAACCACACTGGTTAAACAGGTAAAAAATATACACAAAGGGTAGGACATTGTCCATGAAAAAAATGTTGTGTGTCACTTAGGGACATAACAGCCTCTATCACATTGAGATAAGCACCATATAAAAAAAAATGTATTTTAAAGAACCGCTTTGGTCTTGGTTGGATTAAACCGTGTGCTATACCACAGTAAAAAATAAAAATAAAATCATTAAAAATATTAAAACAACATAAATAAGAAATATTTTACACACTGTACTTGAGGCATTATGAAACAACGGAACTGTACTAGAAACACTAAGAAAGGTACATTGTTACACACCTTTGGATTAATATACAATATCCATAATGAACACAAACTTAACATCAACAAAATAAAAAAATGAAAATGTTACAGAAATACATACTGATAGTGTGCCCAATTGCTTGATGGAGGGTGTGTGTAACACAGGCAAGGTTAAGTTGTAGATGCGGAAAGTATCCTGCAGGGTGAAGAAAACGAGGCTTGAGACTCAGATACTCCATGCCATGACCACTTTCTTAAAGGGAACAAACACTGCCCGGTCAGGATCACTGAAACCAACACATTTTGCTATCCACAGCAGATACTGTAACAGTGTATGCAGGGCCATGCCATGGCTCAGACAGTTAGCTGTCAGCTTCTCAGTCATGTCAGTACAATTTAGCTAATTTTTGACAGGCACAAAGAAAAGTGTCATTATAAGCACAATATGCAGTAGTAGTAGTAAGCACTGACCACTAGCTAGGCAGTTTGCTTATCTGTTGCTACACTATAATGTGAATTCAGTAAAATTCCTTTAATCCAGCACCTGATAATCCGGCACCCTTGACAGTTCAGAAATTGAGGAAAGTAATCCAAAGGCAGAAAGTTACACCACACATAACTTCCAGTGCATACCAATTCCATGACTTTATCTCAGGTTACCTCAGACTTTTTGGGCTTGTCCATTTATTATAAAGGCTTCAAACGATTCAAAAATGAGTAACCAAGGTACTGCTGGCAAGAAGAAACAAATAACTTGAATGATTTATCAGACACTTGAAATAACTAGGAGGCTTGGAAGTGGCAAAACCTGAAGAGAGGTTATGGCTTCATACAATATTGGCTATATGAACTATCTACCGTATAAAGAAACTGAAGGTCCAATTACTATAATTTATGGCATCAAGTGAAAGTAAGAAGGACCTTTTCAAGCAATAGAGATTGAAAGAGCCTAAATTAGTGCAACTGGACAAGGTGTTGTATAACTGGTTTACAGCAATGTATCCCAAAGGAAAACCAGTGACTGGACTTATGATAATTGCCAAAGCTGTCTTTTTGTGGTGAAATGAAAATAACAAGTGCACATTCTCTGAAGACAGTAACAAAAATTACCTGTAAGAACTTGGGTCAGTATAGGTACTAGCTGATAATCTGAAACATTTGATAATTCTGCACCTGTCAGGTCCCATGGGTGGTGGATTAAATTCTATTATACTGACAAGTCAGTTCTGCTTTTAGGTATAACTAGTAACTATCAAAGGTGTGGCAATACATCAATAAGCAAAAAGACAGACATAATTGAAATAAACAGATGGCTACATCTATAGATAAATGATTACATCTGGCATGGCAATAAAGAAGTTCACAACTCATTTTTAACTGAAGGGTCAGTTTCAAATTTGACCAGAATGTTAGAAAACAAAATGGCAAATAGCTTCAGAATAATGATGCCACAACCTGACTATTTATTAACCCAAAGCTGTGGTTTCTCTATAAAATTAGCTGAAAAAAAAACTTAAATCTTCACCACCACCACCACCCCCTTCCTGATGCATGCATGAAAGCATTACATACACACACACACACAACTTCACTCTATGAAAAAATATGTTAAGTCCTTCCAAGCAGTGTTTATATAAGGTGCATGTAAAATGGTCCCAGTGCATGCCATCAGGTATATGGAGGAGTGGAGGCCTGTCTGGACCAACTCCGGGGCCCAACCAGCTTCCCATACAATGGGTAGCTGGTCATTCCCAGGGGTAAAGTCGCTGGGGGCATGGCATTGACCACCCACCCCTATTTATCTGAGATTATATAAAGAGTACAGCTATACCTCTACATCTTCATGGCAGGTTATAGGATGAACAGGATATACTACTTACCAGTCAAAATACCTGCGACCTTGAAAAACACCATCTGAATCTCCCATATCTTGTGGCAGTTCAACACCAACATGGGGGTCAGACTTGCCAGAAACCAAACCAACATATCGAACTCGTCCAACCATTACTCTTCCCTCACTTGTGATCACTTTCACGAAGTAGTCCAGTTTGAGGTCACGAGGAATTCTGGGTAAGAATGGCTGAGCAGACTGTGGTGGTACAAACTCTGCAGCATAACACATACACATTTATTAAAAACAAGTGTGCCTTTGCAAATTTTTCTGCATTAAATTTTAGGAACATTTTTCCAATTGGATACATTTTCAAAATCAATACTTCTTACATCCAGGAAGAATAAGGACCATTGAAACCTGACAGGTTGTTTACAGCATGATGATGTAATGACAATCAACACTGAATGCAATGCAGGCAGTCAAACAGACTATGTACTATGTGTGGCACTCTATAGAGTAATGAAATATCTTGTACATTCTATGTCATATGATACTGCAAATTCACTTACAAGGTCTGCCAAGTAAATTCTCCTTTAAGAAAAGCATAGTGTATGTATTTAAATGCGTAAAACAGGGCACCATGATTTTAGATATTAAAATGTGAAGAAAATAAAAGCTTTCTTTGTTCCTTTTGCATTTAACAATGTTTATACAATGAGCCCACAGGCATGGGGAAAAAACTATCAAGTCTGTTTTAACACATTTTCACCCACAATGCTTGTTGAACCCACGATTACATTATCATTGTACTACCATGTCATACCTCGCACGGGATCGGGTTCAGAATGCCTGCGGGTCTGCCTGCGCCGTCCAACTCGACTCCAGTCTGTTCCTGTGAGTATTGAATCAATAGAACGACGCAGGTATTCTTCAGCCTCATCAATGAGTGAATCAGTTGAGTCTCCACTATCCAATTCAAAATCAGATCTGAGGTCTGGAAGTGACCGTCCAGGATGACGTGGGTGTTGAAAGGAAGACACTAAATGGCATGAAGTGAATTAAGCAATAACAATAACAAAATTACTAGCTAAATTTCATCTTGACTTAAAGCTCTGCAGCCAAAGTCAGGCCAACTTTCTTGCCTGAAATTTATTTATAACAGTAACTGCAGTTTCTGCAGTTGACAACACACTGCACCTATCACAGCAATCACTCCAATGCAGTCCATAAGGAATCATACAACTGTGTTAGTGATGAAACTTCACATAGGAAGAAGGTACCAGCCCTTCCTGTGTTTCATCTATTATTCCACTTCTACCCTCTAACAGCATATGGAACACAGTCCTTCTTGAAAAGCTGAGGTGCACATCAAATAAAGCAATTTCTGTAGCACCTAATGTTCAAGCTGAGAAGACTGGTATAATTTCCAGACAACTATTACCATTGTCATTGCTACGAATGGCAGAATGGTCCAAGACTGACCAATTCTATGCTCCACTTTCTCTATACTAGCTGGTCTCAATTGTGAATAAGCCTGAGTAATAATAGACAGTAACAAGTGAAATTCAAATCAACTGAACCTCTCAAACAAAACCATTGACTTGATTCATCAAGTATTTGCAGAATTCCTTCACAAAACTATTTAAATGTATAATATATAACCAGAGGTATGACTCTGCATCTTGTAAAAGATGGGAATACTCAATCTGCAGTGAAAATTGTCACAGTTCTGACTGTATTACCAATATAAAATCTCATGTACTTTATATGTCTTCACAAAATGTGTTCACACTGAAGTGTATTTCATTGTTACCCCATGATATCATGAAGTCCAAAATGAATTACAGTAACAACAAAAGCAAACCAAATAATCCTGTCAGTCATCCATACCTGATTTGGGTCAGAGAAAGACAAATAACCACTGAACAATACAAGGACATTATTTTATCAACAAATATTGTTGCTTCTTGTCAGCTTCCCCATCAGTTAAATTGTAGCCCACTCAGCAGTCTGTCCACATGCATTACTGGATAAATCTTATTTATTCTGTATGCATCATTAGTCAGAATGAGTATTTCATTGGAGTATTGCACGTTTGTGAATGATGCATATGCTAAATACAGTTCCTAAAAGTGAATTTAATGAAACTGGTACCTTTATGGCACGTATGCTGGAGAAACAGACCCCCTCTGTTTAATAAGAAAGCTTGGTTTGATCTCAGCAGTTGTGTGTACTCTCAGGGTAAAAGGGATTAACTGGTCTGCATAAAGTCTGATGTTAGTCTGCCAAGTGTGATTACATGTCATAACTAGTGCGTGATGTGCTGTGAATGCAACTAGGATTACTGGGCCTATTTTTTCTAACCCTATAAATTTACACTGATATGTTACACAAATTCTGACATCAAATGCAATACCTGTTCAAATATGGGAGAATCTACCATATTTACTCAAATGCAAGATGAGGTTTTCTCCTAAAATTTGGTGTTTAAATATGTCAGGCCGTCTTAAATTCACACATGAAGCACTGAACTGTATCGCTCTGTACTGGACCATTCAGAGCTAAACCAAGGCCTGCATCACCAAATCATATGAGAATTGCACACTTCTGGGCTATTATGAATTGTACAATGTTACTCCATACCAACGTTCTGAGACAACCTATCAGTCTTATCTTCAAGGGTCAGGAATTCCAAAAGAGAGGACACAGCATGACTGAAGTTAAGTGACACAATCTTCTTTTTTGGGACTTTGTTCATCATATAACTTTTTAAAGAAGCACAATAATTCAGAAGCCAGCTCTGTTTTTGTTTCCACGCAAGGAAGCACCTAACCTGCTGGACCCCTTAAATTGAGCTATTCTCAGTCACCGGGCACCACAGAAACAATGTAAGTTAAACAGTAACTTGTTAAGATATGCACCTGAGAACAGATCTAGTCCAAATATAGTGACAGGAAAACAGCTACTGAAAAATTAAAAATTAACTACAAGGCTCAAAAATAAAACCTAGATCAATCCACAAATTAGAAATCATAAAAAGAGCCATTAACTCAGAATGATTTGGCCGCAGACACAACACAAAAATCAAGGACACATGTATTTAAAATTTTTAACACCACCAACACCATGTGTGGAGAAAACTGTGAATCTTCATGTGTTCAAGTAAGTTTATGAACCACGAAATATAAACGTATTATTTAATCAATGTGAATCATAATGGCATGGCAGAGCGTCTCACCAGCAGTGACTGTGAAGGGTTATATATCCAAAGCAGTGGATGTGACTAGCAATGATATGTTATGGAATGACAATGAAGAGGATGGGGATGTTAGTGGTGAGTGTGAAGAAGATGCAGGCACTGACTGTGAAGATGGAGACAGAATCTGCCACTCTTTGTGTATTAAGTTCAGGAAATTAATAGCAAAATATTTTTTCCTAGCAGATGTTATATTTTTGGGGGTGACTTAGATTTGGATGAATACATTTTACTTTGGCAGACTTTTTTTTTGGCAGGTTGCCTTAGATAGAGTCATCAAGCATTCAAGTAATTACAGTATTCCTTTCTTCAGTAAACCTGCAACACAAGCAATTCTATGCATTCTTGGAGACTCTTTTTGGTGAAAATAATAATAATGGGATTATTGTGGCCTCCTCACTCACCAAATCTGAACCTGTGTAACTGATTTTTATGTGTAGGCTATGTTAAAGGGCAAAGTGTATAGTACTACTAATCACAGGACTGAAGACAATCTGGTGAGGCAGGGGAAGCAGTTGGTATGTAGTCTCTTCCACCTCCAGAACTCTGATGTGTAAGGAACATGTTCAACCCTTACACTTATGCCTTACACTTACAACTCTATCTTCTGGCATACCTGTTTCCACAAAGTTTTCCCATCAGAATGTTGTACCTTTAACATTCGTCTTATCAGCTTTAATTTATTGCACTTAATGGTACTAAAATTAAGATGATGTATCCCAAAACTTTCAATCAATTTATGTCATTCTCAACTACTTCATTCTATAAAATGTATAAGAACACATGTGCAGTGTGTAATAATAAGTACAAAGAAATCCCACTATCAGACACAGGCCATAGTGAAGCATTTCAGAAAATTTTTCTATATTGTACCAGAGACTATTTTCACGACTTCATAGCATTCCTAAAGGTAAAAAGTAGAAACATTATTACTGTCCATGATCTTTGACACTTGTTCTCTATTTCATACCTTGGAAGGTGACCTTGTTCCTAGCCTTGCTCTTGGTAGTGGATAGTTTTGTACTCTTGAGGTTTGATAATCCCGAATACTGCAAATCACGTGCCGCTGCCCAGTAGCTGGCAGAGTAGAGATTAACATCTGAGTGAGGAGTTGTATATGATGGTGAAAACTGAATGCTTCGAGATCGATGGCAATGGGTTGGGGATGTAGGTACAGAACCCCAAGTTGACCTGTGGGTCATAGAATCACTCCGACACATCTCGAGTGATGGCCTCCAGGTCGGTCTCTTCCGTGCATCTGAATACTCATATGTGGTATGAGCAGGAATGGAGGTCAAGGACCCTCGATATCGTAGTATACTCGGATAACATTCTACATGACCTCTATTTGGCATACTTCCATACTGCATTAGGTTATGTGCACAGCCACAGAGTGACCAAGAATCTTTGCCATATTCTCTAGAATGTAGGTACCCAGGTGACACTAAACTGTCAGTCATGCGACCACCTTCTGTGTTTTTCATGTATGAGTAAGATTGTGGATAATTCCTACATAACTCTGGTGGAACATTAGTAATGTGCCCTGAACCTTCTGGCTCTACTCCTTCCTGACTCAAATGATCTGCACTTCTGGAAAGTTCTGGGACCATGCTAGTAAAATTAATATCGGACAATAGGGTACGCCTAGCTTCCTGAGTCTTGTCTGACAGTTTGAGTGAGTATTTGCTGTGTTTAGTCTGCTGCATAGGCAAAGAAAATTTGGAGGGAAGGGTGGTAAAATTGTGAGACACTTTGTGTGCTAGGTAACTTTCAGACTTCCAGTGAGAAGGAAGGGCTGTGATATCAGTTTGTGCCTCTGACTCCCGCTTAGAAGTATTCCTTTCCACAAGAATTGGTCTCATGGGAGATTTTCTGTATTCATGTTTCTCATTCTGGGGACTCTGTTCTGCTGTGGAAGTGGCAAACTTAACAACCACAGGTTTTGGACTGGTTGTGGATGGTCCTAGAAGTTGACTTCTACTTCCTGTGAAAGCCTCCCTGTGGATTATAGGTTGGTAAGACAAAGTATTTGGCAATGTATTCCTACGTGATGTTCGTCCTAGAATTTCACTTTCATCCACAACTCCACACTTTGAAATATCAGTCTCAACTAACACAGACTGTGTCCACGTCTTAGACAAATTACATTGAACTTTATCATTAATGTTATCATTTTCATCTTCAGGCTTTTTGTCTCCTCTACCACCCTCTGAAGCCTCTTCAGTTGCCTCATCAAATTGATCTGTTTCAGTGAACTTGAGAAGAACTGGTGTTCCACTAGGTTGCCATGCATCTGTGTCTGTGATAGATACCAAGTCCTCCTGCAAAACTCCCAATTCTTTGGTCTCTTCAGTAGTAAAAATGAGTTCAATATCATCCAGTTCTTCAGACTCATTATCCGATTCTCCTGCTGTCTTGCTTCCACGAGGTGTTCCAACCTCATGCTGACTTGTCTCACTGCACTGGGACTGATCTTCTTCAGACATAGACCTCACGCTTGGCTCTTTGTGACTGGATTTCTCTGGTGAATCACCTTTCTCTTTTTCTGAAAGATCCTCTGTTGGCTGGACAGATACTTCTACCTCTTCAACAGACTCATCATGTACTATTTTCTGACCATTCTTTACTTCTTCACATTTAGGCGGATCCATGTATTTTGTACCAGATTCTGGTGCCTCAGATTCTGCTTTAGCCAAAATTTCCTTAAGCTGCTCTACATATTCTGGCACTTTGTCTCCGTTGAGTACTCTTTGGCGCAAAATGTGATTTTCTAGAGAGAGTTTTTCAATGGTTTCAACATATACATTGGTGTCAACCTGAGTCTGAACTTTGTCACGAAGCAGCTGTAGTTCTGCACGGGTATTGTCCAAAGCAACACGGAGAGATACTACTGTCTGATGGAGTGCTCTCACTGTTTCCAGATTGTGCCTCTCTGGAGCCAGTCGAGCATACATTGGCTCACACTTCCTAACATCCATTTAGTCACTGTACCGATCATGTCGAGATTCCACTGGGCAAACCTATGCACACACATCAGTAGAAGGCAGTTAAAGCCTCATCAATACAGTGTGCTGGGTCAGAGAAACAACCATGTAATGCAGATGACTTATACAAGCAGCAAAACAAACTACATGATCTACTGCTTGCCATTTATAACAGAGAATCTCATCTACCTGGTAGTAACCTGAAAAGATAAAAAGAATTTCAAAATTAATAGTTATTTACTTAAATTTAAATTGTATGCCCTTAACTCAAAGCATTCATTGCATGTCATATGTGAATACTAAATAATATGTTCATACATGCAGGGTTTCATTATATGATGCTGTGTAAGCCCAAAGCAAGCAGTAAACTATGCTGCATTAGCTCACTTTCACATGCATG